>Ga0214473_10000011_pt1 | contig 268110 bp, 213 predicted proteins | sample RVTome_7_FD_203509 | JGI IMG/M metagenome (GOLD analysis project Ga0214473, IMG submission 203509) | Soil microbial communities from uranium-contaminated site in the Upper Colorado River Basin, Wyoming, United States - RVT98D197 | ecosystem: Environmental > Terrestrial > Soil > Contaminated >...
TTTGCTGCTCTTCTCTGCGAACCATGGCGGCTCCTCGTACGAATGATAGGATTTACCTATCTAATTCTCGAAGTCACTCGCGGTTCCTCGCGAACAGCATAATCATTGAGAATATTTCAAAGAACTCTAACAAGGAGGTTGGAAGTGAAGAGCAGAAAATACTCCCGTCGGCCCCGTCGGATCCTGACCGAAACTTTACGCATGGTGGTGCTTCTTTGCTTTGTCGCCGCCTGCGTTTGTCCCACTTGCGGCTGGGCGGGCGGAGGTAAGCCGGCTACGAAGATTTACAATATCGCTGACACCCGCGGAATGGACTCCGGCATATCCAAGTGGATTGCGGACGTCTATAACAGCAATCTCTGGCTATTTGGACTGATGGTGGTAGCCGTCATGGCCGGGATGGGGCTGGTCCTGGGATTCTGCATGGATGCTTTGCTGAAACTTCTGGGGATTAATCTCGGCAGACTGCAGCACCATGAATAATTGCAAATAACCGGGGAGAATGCGAACGTGGAAATCTTCAATATCTATCTGCCTATCGCCGGCATCGAGTTCAACGCGTTGCTGCTGCTGCTGATCGGCGCCACGGTGGGCATTTGCGGCGGCTTTTTCGGCATCGGCGGAGCCTGGATCGTCACTCCTGCCCTGAATATCTTCGGCTTTCCGATGCCGTACGCCATCGGCACAGATCTGGCTCACATGGGCGGCAAGTCCATCGTCTCGACGATCCGGCACAGCAAATTCGGCAACGTGGACATGGCGCTGGCGGTCTCGATGATTGCGGGCACGACCGTTGGCATGGAGCTGGGCGCCAAACTGGTCATGTACTTAGAGCGAATTGGCCTGGCTGAATCGGTCATTCGCAAAATCTATATCGTTTTTCTGTTCCTCATCGGCAGCTACGTGCTCTATGATTACATTTCGCACGTTCGACGGCAGCGCCGCATTAGAGCGAGCGATAGGGGCGGGCAAATACATCAGGAAAACATCGCCCAGAAGCTGCATCGCATCAACCTGCCACCCATGATCCACTTCAAGACATCCGGAATTCGCTGTTCGGTATGGCTGCCGGTGCCGGCCAACTTGGCCTCGGGTGTCTACTTCTACCGCATCGAAACCGAGGGTCTGGAAAGAGGCGGCCATTTTGCCGATGTGCGCAAAATGTTGTTATTGAAGTGATCAAGACAGAAGGGGCGGGGATCCCGTAAGGGACCCTTAAGTGGTTTCCCCGCCCCTATTTATAATAATATCAGAAGTTTACAATTATATTCGTTTTCCGCTTGACTTTGCAGCATTTTGTCGCTATATTTATATTAAAGCTATGTAATACTCTGAAGGAGCTTCGCAATGAGGTGCTGGATCATACTGCTTTTGGCGCCCACGCTGCTTTGGGCGCAAGAATTCGAATTTCGCCAGGAGTTCGACACCATCCCGGTGGAGATTGACGGCTGGGAACCGTATTGCCCATGGGTGGGCGGATTCAGCCGGAGCACATTGTGTTTTAAGGACGTTGATGCAGACGGGGATTTTGATTTGTTTGTCGGTGGCGCCACTCGATCCATTGCTCATGCCAACAATACAGGGTCATCAAGTTCGCCTCATCTGAATTGGATAAGCTATCAGTATGATTCGCTGATTTCGGTCAATTCGGTGGGGAATTCCGATCCCAATTTTTGGGATCTGGACGCCGACGGGGATTTAGACGCCATCATCGGCGCGGGTTATGTAACCTATGTGGAAAACCTCGGCACATTCTCATACCCGCAATTTATTTCGGTACCTGAGACGGTTTATACGACGACATCGGTTGTGGTGGCGACCCGAATTGCGATGTTGGACATTGACTTGGATTTAGATGCTGATATAGTGGCGGGCTACACGGGCTACCTAATCCTTTATGAGAATATAGGAACACCAACGCAATTCTCCTTCCAGCTTGCAAGCAGCCCCTGGCTGACAATAAATGTCGGTGATAAGGCCGACCCCACTTTCTGCGACATTGACGACGACAATGACCAAGACCTATTCATAGGTAATGAAGATGGCCAGATCTACTTCTACCACAACGACGGCGATTCGGCCAATTACAATTTCACTTTCGTGACGGACCATTATAACGGCATTGACGTGGGAGATTTTTCTTCGCCCGAATTCGCCGACATAGACGGGGATGGGGATTACGATCTCTTCGTGGGGCGGGATCAGTTATACGATCTCAGCATCAGCCCGGGCGACATCTTCCTCTACGAGAACGTAGGCACCCCCCAAGTGGCGCAGTGGCAACTGGTGACGCGCAATTATCTGTCCATAGACGTGGGCTACCTGGGGCAGATGGCGGCCACGGACATTGACGCGGACGGGGATCGCGACCTGTTCATTCAGAACACCGGCGATCACGTGAGTTTCTACGAGAATATTGGCACTCCGGCCGCCCCCTCCTACCACTGGGTCACCGACAGCTATCAGAACATCGCCGTTGATGACGCCTATCCCTGCTTTGCCGATATTGACAATGACCAGGATCCCGACCTCTTCATGGGACAGGCCGCCATCCCCGGCCCCCCGGGCCTGCATCTGTTTATCAATCAAGGCACGCCGCAATCGGCCGACTTCACCCTGTATTCGAATAACCTGCTCCCGGGAGTTTTCACCCAGGGTTCGGTCAGCCTGGCGCCGTCCCTGGCCGACATTGACGCCGATGGCGATCTGGATCTGTTCGTCTCGGATATGGACGATCATTATTATTTCTTTCTCAATACGGGATCGCCCTCCCAGTTTGTCTTCAGCCTGCAATCGAGCAATTGGCAGGGCATCACGGCGGTCCTATCATTCCCCTCCTTCTTTTATGACATTGACGAAGATGGGGATTTAGATCTTTTCCTGTCCCCTGCCAATGACCTCAATTTAATGTTCTTCTATCGCAATGTGGGGAGTCCGCAAACACCCCAGATGGTTTTGGAAACGTCTAATTTCCTGCCGATGACCGGCATACAGCTCTGCTATGGCATAGATGTCTCGGATCTGGATCAAGATGAAGACGGGGACTTCCTGCTATCCACCGGCTCGGGCGGTATGCTCTTCTTCCGCAACATCACCGGGGAGGAATCGGCTCCGCCGCCGGTTTATCGCCACCCCCAGGCGGGGATGCAAATCTCCTTGGGGCAGAATCCGGCTAATCCCAACACCGTAATCTCCTTCGTTCTGCCATTTGCTCAGCAGGTAGATCTCGCCGTCTACAATCTCTTGGGGGCTCGCGTTATCACCCTGGCGTCGGGCCTAACGCCGCCAGGCAGCTACGTGGTGCCCTGGAATGCCACGGCCAACGCATCGGGGGTCTACATCATTCGGCTGAAAACACCGCAAGCGGCGGTCAGTGAGAAGCTGACTATCGTGAAATAGCTCTGTCAGAATTTCCCCAACCCTTTCAACTCGACGACCGTGATTCCGCTGGAGCTGCCGCAGCGGTCGCAGGTGAGGATCGAGCTCTTCAACATCCGGGGCCAGAGCCTGGGAGTACTTTATGAAGGGATGCAAAACGCCGGCTGGCCGAAAATCCGCTGCGACTCCTCTAATATGGCATCCGGCATGTACTTCTATCGCATGACGGCGCGTGCTGAGGACTGATTTGAGTCGCGCAAACAGCTTTGGCTTCTGTGGCCCAGATCCCATATTTTTAGTTTATGGCGGCGCAGCTCAGCAAGACCGCGTCCTGATTCTTGTCCTCTTCTCGAATACGAGCTTGAATCGGTTCCAGTTCCTGGGGTGCATCAACCTATAAACGCAGATTGACCCTTGGGCCGCCTTGATTCTTTTGTTCAATTAAAAAGGGCGATCTAATCCACCGGATCGCCCTCATTGCCATACCCGAATTCACAAGCTACATATTGCATTTTGCATGGATTTACATCCCTCGACGCACCGCCATGCCGAGGTAGAAAATAGGCAGGTAGAGCGAGACGATGATGACCAGCACCACCACGCCGATCAGACTGATCAGGATCGGCTCGATCAGCGACGTCAACCGATCCACCGTGGCGTCCAGCTGCCTCTCGTAGAAGAAGGCTGCCTTCTCCAGCAGCTTGTCAATCTCGCCGGTTTCCTCACCCGTGCTGGCCAACTGAATCAGCGTCGGCGGAAAGACCTGCACCTTCTTCAAGGCCACCGAAATGGAGAAGCCGTCTTTGATGAGAATCTTGGCCTCGCGGATTCCCTTTTCAACAACCTTGTTGCCAACCACCTTTTGCACCTGCGACAGCGAATCCAAAACCGGCACGCCCGATCCGACCAAGATGCCGAAGGTGCGCGAGAATTTGTTCATCACCGAGTTATGTATCAACATCCCGAAGACGGGAAAGCGCAGCTTAATGGCGTCAATGATCAACCCCCCGCGCTCCGTCATGCTGGTTAACCAGATGCTAATGACGACTGCAAGAGCCACTCCCACCGCGGCCGGAAAGTTCTGTGAAATGATCTGCGATGCATACACCAGGGTTCGAGTTGCGATCGGCAGCTTGGCACCGAACTTGGAGTAGACGTCCTGAAAGAGTGGAACGATAACCACCAGCAGGAAGGTGACGATGACAGTCAAAAAGCAGAGCGAGAAGACCGGATACGCCAGCGCCGAGATCACTTTGCGGCGCGTCTCGGCCGAGGCCTCGAGATAGGCGGAGAGTTGATCCAGCGTCACGTGCAGCGATCCCGAAACTTCCCCGGCGCGCACAAGCGCCACAAACAAGTTGGAGAAAACGCCGGGATGGTTGGCCATGGCGTCAGAGAGCGCCATCCCGCGCTTCAAATCGTTCCCCACCTGCGCCAGCACCTTGCGGAAGCGTTTGTTTTTCTCCTCCGCCATCAGATTGGCGATGGATTTTTCAATCGTCAAACCGGCCGAGAACATGGTGGCCAACTGCCGCGTGAAAAACACCAGAATACTGAGAGGAACATGCGTGCGCACTTTGAAGAAGAAGAGGTTGACCTGTTCGGCCACGGTCAGCCGCTCCGCCTGATATTCGGATTTCACCTCGCGGATGGAAACGATGTTGACGCCTTTACGGCGCAGCGTTTCCATGGCCGCGTCGAGGCTGGCCGCCCGCAGATAGTCCTCTACCTTCTTTCCTTCGGCGTCCTTCGCGACGTAGGCGTAGTTGGGCATAAGCGATCCGGGAGTTTATACTTCGGTAACCGTTGAACGCAGGACTTCCTGGACGGTGGTGATCCCCTGCTGTATTTTCAGAATGCCCGCCTCGCGCAGGCTGACCATCCCCTGCTGTATGGCGGCTTCGCGGATGTCCTCTTGGTTGGCGCTTTCGAAGACCAGGCGCCGGATTTTCTGGCGCATCTCCATGATCTCGAAAATGCCGATGCGGCCGTAATATCCAGTGTTGCGACAATGCACGCAGCCTCGACCCCGGAAATATTTAATGGCATGGCCGCGCTCGTTATTCAGATCGAGCATTTCCAAATCGTCCGGGCTGGGCTCGTAGGGGACCTTGCACTTCAGACAGATGCGCCGCACCAGGCGCTGCGCCATCACCAGGTTAAGGCACGATCCCACCAGGAACGGCGGCACACCGATGTCAATCAGACGGGTGATGGTCGAGGGCGCATCGTTGGCATGGAGAGTCGAAAAAACCAGGTGGCCGGTGAGGGAGAACTTGACGGCGATATCCGCCGTCTCGGCATCTCGGATTTCACCGATCAGCAGCTTGTCCGGATCCTGCCGCAAAATGTGCCGCAGCGCCGTGGTGAACGTCAGCCCGATGCCCGCTTTCACCTGCACCTGATTGATTCCATCGAGGTGATACTCGACCGGATCTTCCACGGTGGTAATATTATCGCCCGGGCTCTTGATTTCTTTTAAGGCCGCGTAGAGCGTCGTGGATTTGCCCGATCCCGTCGGCCCGGAGATAATCAGCATGCCGTAGGGCTGCACAATCCAGCGGCGGAAAATCTTCAGCATGTCCGGCTCGAATCCCAGCGTCTCCAGCGTCATCGCAAAGCCGGACTTATCGAGCAGACGCATCACCGCCTTCTCGCCGTTCACCGTCGGCAGGAGGCTGACGCGCACGTCCACCTCCTTGCCCGGCGCCTTGATGGTGAGACGACCGTCTTGCGGCAGTCGCTTCTCCGCGATGTTGAGCCGCGACAGAATTTTGATGCGCGAGATGATGCCGGCATGAGCGCTCTTCGGCGGAGTCATCGCCTCTTGCAGCACTCCGTCAATACGATAACGGATGGAAGCGTGAGTTTCCTGCATTTCCACGTGAATGTCCGTGGCACGCTCTTTCAGCGCCTCGGCCATCATCAGGTTGCAGATCTTCACGATGGGGGCGTCATCAATCCCGACCTCCGCGCGGGACATGTCCACCAGCCCCTCTTCTTCGTTGTCTGCCTCGGCGAAGAACTGCAAATCGCCCATCACCTCGGTGACTTCATCCGATTTGCGAATGCGCACGTAGAGCTGCTCGATAGCCGACAGAATGCCGTTGCGCGTAGCCAAAACAGGCTGAATGGTGCGGTTGGTCAGTTTCTGCAGCGAATCCATGGCCACGATGTCGTCGGGATCTGCCATGGCCACCTGCAGAGTCGAATCATTGGCCGCAATGGCCAGCAGCAGATGCTGCTTGGCAAAGGGCTCCGGAATCAATCCCACTACGGATTCGCGCGCTTCCAACAGCTTCTCATTGGGAACAAAATCCAGACCCATCTGCTGCGCCAGCGCCCAGACGATGTTCTCCTCGACGGCATGCCCCAGCGTGACCAGGATCTGCCCCAACTTCTCATTCTTGTACTTCTGCTCGTTCAGAGCCTTGCGCAGCTGCTCATCTGTGATCAGCCCGCCGCGCAGGAGAATATTCCCCAGTTTTTCGAGTTGCAAACTGTGCATTTTTTCAGCCATCATCTACATGACCACGTCATCTCAGTTCACCAGCCGCTCAATTCCGATCTATTTCGTGGCGCTCACCGCAACGAGGTATAACGTCGCCAGTTGTGAGGCGATCAGCATAATGTCCTTGATCACCAGCCAGGTATCGGGATCCGGCTTTGCCGGAATGAAAATGGTGTCGCCTGCCTCGATATCGGTTTTCCCGGGTTTCACCCATTTCCCGGACACGGCCTTAATGATCCGGGCTTTCGAAGGGGAGGCATTCCAGGCGTAGCCGCCCGATTCTTTAAGGTAATAGCTATAGTTCTCCCCCGGCTCATGATTTAACAGGCCCGGCTTATTCACCTGTCCGGTTACCCGGATCGTCTTCGTCAGGGCCGGAATTTCCAGCAGATCTTGATCCCACAAACGGATATTCTGCGAGGAATCACCCAGGACGTACAACGCCCGCAGATTCACCGATACCAATCCCTGATACTCCTGAACACGACTCTTATAATATTGATATTCGATCTTGGACATTCGATCCGGCGCCATGAGCCGCAACCGCTCGAATTCGGGATCCGCAGGCTCCTGTTGCCATCGCCGCGTGAGGATGGCCTCCGTCAAACTCGCCTGCTCCGTGAATCCCCCGGCGCGCTCGATGACTTCCATGATGGGCGTCCCGGACTGCGCCACCGCATAAAATCCCGGCCTCACAACTTCTCCCCGCAGCTCTATCTGCCGCGGTGGATGATAAGCGAATTTGGGGCGAACGTAGATGCGGTCATCAGGCTGCAAGAGCATGGCCAGGGCGCCATTGGCTTCCCCATCCACCGGCAGGATGGCAAAACCTGATTCGCTGGCCGATGGGCGCACAATTTCAATACGTCTGCGGTCCGCCTCTTCCGTCATCCCTCCGGCAAGAAGCAAAGCCCGTTCCAGATTGTCTCCCGCCACGTATTCGATCTGCCCCGGCTGATGCACAGATCCGTAAATTCCCAGCAGACCCGATGGCGAATTCAATGGTGGGATCAACAAAAAATCTCCGTCCTGCAGATAAGGGTTCCCCTCCGGTCGCCCAGCTCGCAGGAACAAGAGTAAGTCCACTGGCTCGATCGTTCCATCCCGGTGAATAATCCGGGCATGGCGTGTCGAATAGGCCGGCAGATCGGGGAATTCCTCGGCCTCCCTCTCCTTCTTAAGATTATCGCCCTCAACCGGCTGCAGCAGCAGTTCATTTGCCTCCGGCGGACTGAAGAAGCCGCCGGCCAAGGCGATCAGCGACGTTACGCGATCCGTGGCCGTCATCCGGTAGGTGCCGGGATTCCAGACCATGCCTCCAATCGACGCCTTGAATTCGCGCAACTGCGCCAGATAAACCGCCAACTGATCTGTACGGTAGCTCCTTGTGGCGGCCTCTAAAATCTCTTCCTTGACCTGAGCGAACGTCCTGCCCCCCGCCTGAAAAACACCCAGCGTCTGAATACGCAGGCTGCCGTCCGCCGCCACCCGGGCAAAAAAATCCTGGGCCACGTCCCCCAAGGCGCTGAAGCCGATCAAATCACCTGGCCCCAGCCGGTAAATCTGCGGATCCACCGCGCCCTCCAAGGCCTGCCCCTCCAGCGGCTCCATCTCGCGTAACGCCGGATGCGGAGGGCTCTCCAGCGGCTGCTCCTGAGCCGTTGAAAGCGGCTCCAGCGGTTTAAAGCCCTGGATCTGTTTTGTCGCCTCCTGAGCGAAGCTCATTTGCGGCAGCGCGAGCAAAATGACCAGGATTAAAGCAAGACCATCCCATCCGATTTCTTTTGCCAAGCCCCAAGCAGAAACGCAGGCTCGGACTTTGCCAGGCCGAGCCTGTCTTGATTTAAATGCCATACTTTTACGCTGCTTCTGAATCGTCGCTTTGCCGGCGCCATCCTCCCGCTGACCATGCTCGGCCCTGCGACTCTTTACTTGCCGGGTTCCGCCGGCTGAGATTCCGTCTTCGGGCTGTCCTGGCCTGAAGCTCCGGAGGCATCAGATAAAAATTTGGTCTTGGCCTTTTCGATGATCTCGGGCGTTTCGATCCCGCTCTCCGGTCCAGAGATAATCCGAGGAGTGACCTGAATGATCAAATCGGTCTTCTTAATGTTCTCGGCCTCATGCCGGAATAATCCCCCAATCAGCGGGATATCGCCCAGAAAGGGCAGCTTGTGCTTGGTAATCTTGGCGGTCACTCCGAGAAGACCCGCGATGACGATGGACTGCCCATCTTTGATCCTCAGGGTGGTCGTCGAGGTGCGCTTGATGATCCAGGGGATGTTATTTTGCGGCCCCACGAGCTGAAAGACCGAACTGACCTCAGGCGTGATTTCCGTGGTGATGTAGCCATCCGTGTTGACCGTCGGCTTGATCTGCAACATGATGCCAACCTCTTTTTCCAGCACCTGCACCTGACCGCCCAAGCCTCCAGAGGATAGAATATAAGGTATGACATCCACCAATTTTATCACGGCGACGCGATTGTTCATCGTGGCGATTTTCGAATTGGCCAGCACCTCGGCCTTGTTGTTTTTCATCAGGAAATCGAGCGTGATCTGGAACAAGGTCGGCTGACGGGCCATGGATCCGGCATCCAGGAAACCGTCTACGGGATAGAAGCTGATCTCGTCAGGCAGTTCCTTGTAGCGCGTGGGCGGCGGCACCATGGTGGGGGCTCGGAACTGGTCGTTGCCCATCTCGATTGCCGTCGTGCTGATCTCGGAGAGCTTGCCCCAGTCAATGCCCAGCTTCTCCTCGTCCTCCACGGCCACCTCAATCAGCAGCGCCTCCAGCATGATCTGCAGCGAGGGACGATCCACTGCTTTGATCACCCGCTCAATTTCGCTAATCACTTTGGCGCTGGTGATGATCAGCAGCTTGTTGCCGGCCGTATCCACCTGCACCTTGGCGTTGAAATCATCCAGCATCTTGGCGACTTCGCTGGCCGATGAATATTGAAGTTCGACCACGTAGGACGTTTGCCCCACCTCTTCCTTCAACTGCTTCGCGGGCGCGACCAGGAAGGAGTTGCCCACCAGCTCATAGGATAGCCCGGCGGCCCGCACGACCAAGTTCATCGCCTGCTCGATGGGCGTGTTCTTCAGATGCACCGTGACGCGCTCCTCCTTGTTGACGCCGGGGCCGGTGACGATGTTGTAGCCGCTTTCCGACGCCAGAATCGCCAGAATTGAAGGCAGGAAGGCGTCTTCCGCGTCTATGGTTACCAATTTCTGCAGGCTGGGCGAGGTTATCGGCGATCCGGTCTGCGTCACTCCGGAAGGGGGCGGCATCTGCGCCGTGGCCGAAAAGGCTATGAAGATAAGGCTTAAAGTCCCAATCAGTCGCTGCATGAGGTTCTCCCTTTTATTTATTCAAAAGTCGCTCCTCGGAGTCAAGGAACGCTTCGCCAAGTCTATCTATTCTCAGGCTAAATGAACCGCGTCACAAGAAATTTGGTTGACCGATGGTGTTCGGGGGATAGGAGAAATTCAGAAATTCATATCCGGCGCCAGAGTATCTTCAGATGTGGAGACGGAGATGTTCTCCTCGGACATCTGCTCGAACTCCTCCATGGATTCAAAGGCCTTCTCCGTCGCCAAGATCAGCCGCTCCTCTCCCCGCACCAACAGGCACTGCTGAGCCTCAATGGAAGAAACGCGGAATCCGTTGATGTTATCGCCGACCCGCACGATATTCGACCGCCCCTGGAATTTGATCACCGCCGCCGGCTGCTGCGCGACCACCGTACAAGAGAGGCGCATCTTGCCCTGAGACTCCGGCGACTCTGAGAAGCCCAGCGAGGCCAGCAAACGGCGGCCATAGATGACCTGGGATAAATCCAGCGGATCGCGGCCGACATCGAAGGTGTACGTCAAGCGCGCCTGCAAATCCGCTTCCAGTTCTTCGACCGTCTCCCGAAGCTGCGGATCCTCCGACCCCAGCGATGCCTTATTCATCGCCTCCTGGTATTGACGCATCTGCTTGCCCATGCGATAGGCATTGTAGCCCTCATAACCCGCTAAAATGAGCAAGAGGATAATCAGGATACTCCAGAGAAGTCTTTCGCGTTCGCGCATAGGGGGCTCTCGAGCAAAAGCGTTGGGCGATTAGTATGCAGCCCTCAGTCCCGATCTCCTCAATCTAAGTCGAGTTCCCGAGGGCTGTCCTATTCTATTGATGTTTGATCAGAGTCAAAGTGGAAATCTCCACCTCGAAGAGACGGTCTTCCAGATCCCGTCTCTTGCTCTCCCGCGTGGACGCCTTGCGGAAGCCATTGTCCACGATGAACGATTCCACCGAAATCAGGCGCTCCGATTTTTCCAGCTCCGTGACCAGTTTTCCAAAATCCTCATAGCTGCACTCCACCGCAAGAGCGTAGGGCGTCTTGATGTGATCCAACTGTGCGCGCCGCTTCTTCGGTTCCAGCGAAATCAATTTAATGTCGAGCTGCCGCAGCAGATTGGTCACGTAATTCAGAAATGGCATGGAAGCATCTTCTGCCAGCGAATCCTGAGCCGACGTGGCCAGATTCCGCTCGATGAGCTGCGATACCAGCTCCAATTCCTGCGCCAGAATCTCGGCCGAAATCAGCTTCTCGTTCTCCGCCTGAATCTGCCGATCCAGCTCGGCGACCCGAACCGGGATCTTCACGTAGATCATGTTGTAATACAGCCAGAATCCCCCCCCGAAGACTAAGGCGATGAGCAGCAGCATCAGGATCTTTTTCATGATACTTAGGGTTCCGGAATGCCTTTAACCGTGGTCTGTTTATCCGTCAAGCTGGACCTTTTGGTCTTGGCCGAGATCGGCTTGGGAACCAGCGCCGGCTTCTCAATCGAGCAGTTGATGGTGATGGAGAGAATCTCCTGATTTTCCACGCGCACGCGGTGTGACTCACTGAAGCGGATATTGGAGAATTCCCGATAGAAGAACGGCGTGGATTTGAGCATATCCATAAGCTCGGATACTTTATCGAATTCCTTCTCATCCGCCAAAATCTTGCTGATCGCCTTAATGCGCAGCTCGCGGTTGTTGTATTCCAGAAGCGTCAGGACCACTTCCTGCGGCAGAATTTCCGCCAGGACCTTCAGCTTGCTGCCCCAGAGGAAACGCTCCTTCTCCATTCGCGCCAGCGTCAGCACGTCACTCTTGGAAATGTCCTTGCCGGATTTCTGCAGTTCCTCCAGGCGCTGCTGAATCGTCTGAATCTGATCCTGCTTTGACTGTATAATCTGCCCCAGCGCCTTGTGGTTCTGGTAGATGTACAACGAGAGGACGATGAAGATCAGCAGGAAAACCGTGATGGTCAGCCCCTCGCGGCGCCGGCGCCAGCGGGCTTCCTTCTCAGCGTGTCCTTCCGTCTTGTTCAGATTGATACTGAAGATTTTTAGCATGGATCACTCCGCACGAAGCGCCAGACCAACGGCCACCGCCATCTGCGGACCATCTTCCGCTGATTTGCCGCCGGATTCGAAGGACGCGCAGGCGTCATAAATTGTGACGGGAAGATTGAACTTGCGCTGTAGAAAGGCGTCCAATCCTTTCAATTTGGCCGACCCGCCCGTCATGACGATGCTGTGGAAATAACTCTGACCGGTCTCTTTCACGTAGTAGCGCAGCGAGCGATTGATTTCATCCCCCAACCGCTCAAAGGATCCTTTTTCCGCCAACTGCAGCGAGCTCTCGGGGCCGGTGTCCGCCAGCGGCAGGTCCGGTTCCATCCCCTGAGCCGCCTTGACGCGCTCGGCGTCATCGTAGCTCAGATTGTAGCGCTTCATCAAATCCAGACTGAAGCTGTATCCCGCAATGGGGATGTCCCGCGTGAAGAAGAGACTCCTGCGCCCCAGGACCGATAGGTTGGTCTTGCGGCAGCCGAGATTGAGGAACAGCAGAGCGCCGTCGTCGGGCAGGTCGTTCTGGGTGATGTAGGCATTCAGTCCCGCCAATTGGTCAATGTCCACGATGCCCGGTTTCAGCTCGATGTCCCGCAACATCTCCAAGTGAGTCTGGAAAAACTTGCGAGTGGCCGCCACCAGCAGCACACGCAGCTTGTCCGATTCGTGGATGTCGTCCCCCAGGACCTGGTAATCCACGATGGTCTCGCTGCCGTCCAGCGGAAGATGCTTGCGGGCTTCCAGGAGCAGTGAAGAGTCCATTTCGGTGTCGGTCATCTGCACCGACTTGATCTCCTTGGCTGCCACCGCCTGCCCGCCGATGGCCGACGCGAGGTGCCGGATCTTTTTGGGCGTCATGCGCAGGTGGCTGAAGGCGTTCAACAGCCGCGGAACGACCACCGATTTCTTCGGCCCGTCCGGGTCGAAGATTTCGCCCCCGCCGTAAATGGGAAACACGGCGTGAGCCTTCAAGCGCTGATGGGCGCCGGCTCCTTCGAGAACAGCAATCTTGATGCTGTGCGAGCCGATGTCCAGCCCCACGCGCTGCTGACTTCCGATTTTAATCATGATCTCTTGCCGGGATGGTCAGGACAAAGGGAGAGAAGGGAGGTGTATGGTTTAGTGTTTTGTATTTTCGATCGGTCCAGATCATGGAGTCTTGTTTTCCCAATGGCCCCAGCTCACGATTTCGAATTGAGCGTCGCCTTCTTCGTCGGCCACCTGAATGAAGTAGGGGGGGGCCATGAAATCAAATCGCGCGTCGTAATGATACTGCTTGCCGTAGCCGGTGCCTCCCGGGGGACCTCCGCCGGGAGCGCCGTGATTATTGCGATGGACATAACCCCGGCGGAATTGAGTCACCGATCCCACGAGGCGGATGTCGCCGCGTTCATCAACCTGGGTCCCCAAATACCCAGTGGAATACTCCCAATTATAGTTGTCGTTTTGGTCTTCAAAGGTGAAACTCTCGCCCAGAGCCACCATGGCCGCGTTAATGAGAATGCTGTGCCGCCACATGCCCGTCGGCGTCACGAATTTGCCGTTATCCTTGCCGTTGGCGTAGGTATTGGCCACGACAATGTCGCCTTCCGATACCAATCCCAGGATATCCATAAAATTCCCCGTGGTATCATTGAAGCGACCAGAGATGGAATCGGCGAACCAATAGCGAACGTCATCAACCAGCCTCATGCAATGTTTCCCCACCGCCTGGGGATCGGAATTCCCCGCCGCCCCCACTGTTACCTGCCCCTTGACTATGCCCTTGATTTCCAAGTAGCCTTCCACAAAGATCGCCTGCCAGGTGGGCGGCCCGCCCGATGCGTGGAGCTCTGCTTCGCTGCTGTCCCAGGGTGCTCCGATATCCCATTGATACAATTTCCATCCCTGGTTGCCATCGAAAATCAGCCGGCTGGCGCGATCATTCGGGAAGGTGCCGTCATCGTCGAAAAAGAGTCCCATCGAGGAGGCCGCATTGCGCACTTCCATGGCCATGGTGGGCAGTTGGATTTCGCGGTAGTTCAGCCAGGGCGGCCCGCCCAGATACTGCGGATTCCCGCTGATGACGTTGATAAACGGAGCCGTGGTGCTGACGTGATCGTAAAAAACCGGCCCGGGACCGCCGCCTCCGCCCATCATGGAAATGGTGTCGTTTGAATGCACCCAGCCGTCCAGGGTATCCGCCCCCCAGAACTTGATGACTTCGTTGAAGATGGTGGTCTCGTGATTCGTCAGATAGAGAAACTGAGAAAGGCTCAACAGCTTTACGGTGACCAGAATGCTATCCCGAATGGAGTACTCCTCCCCATCGTCCGTGATAATATCCACTTTGCCGGTCGCCCCCACGTCCACGTAGCTGAAGTCCGCGAAGCCGGTGCCGCCCTCGTTGAGGTTGTTGGGCGCGGTCCAGACGTCTACGCGGCCGACGATGGCGCCATAGCGATCCTTCACCAGCCCATCCTTCTTCAGCTCTCTGCGATAGGGTGGAATGGTGCTCGGATCCAGATCCAACAGATAGTTGAATCCCCAATTGGTCAACCCGGCGTGCGCCACGTAGTACGCCTGCAGCTTGCGCTCGGCGCGCATCGCCTCGAAGTTCTCGTCCGCCCCCCACTTCAGAAAAGACAGCCCGGCGAAAATGAGCAAAACCATCATAATCGCCGCCAGCATCGGGAAGCTGCCTTCATCCCCTTTCGCGCCTTTTATCCAGCGCTCCTTCTTCAGCCATGCCTTCATGATTGCCTCGCGCTTTTGAGGTTCCCCCATCAATCCGGTTGATCCAGATGATTTTTCATGAACGCCGAAACCGTATAGCTCTTTTCGAAAATAAACGTTCGGCCGATCAGGCCCTGCGGCGATTCGAGCTCGCGCGCCCTCTCGTAGCGTATGGTAAAGTCAATTTTGGCCATGGAATCGTAAAAATAGGATTGCCGCACGCCGTTTTCCCTGAAGTAATCCGTATCCAGCGTAAAATCGCCGACGAAAAAGCGGTGCTTATCGCTCCAGTTCGTGTGCTGGAATTCCTCATCGAAGGGTTGAGGCGAGACATTGTCAATGCCCATCTGAATGCCTTCCACGGGATTGACCGAAAAATTGTAATTGCGCTGCGCCATGATGACGTTGATGAGGTTGCCGAATTTATATTCCGGAATTTTGAGCCTGAAGGAATTATAGTTGTATTGCGGAGGATTATGGTACCGGTCGGTGGCCGTGCGCAGTTTACGCCGCAACTCTTCCGACAAATTCAAAGCATATTGATCCATGATGCGCATGGCCCAGGCGCGATTAAAGGTCTCCCGCAGAGCCATCAGGCTGATCGTGAATCCCAGGAAGATCACGGTAATTAAAATAACCGAGAACATCGCCTCGATGAAGGTCCAACCCCCATCCTGCTTAAGGGTCAGGACGCCGCCGCTTCCCCGGAGTCTTAGAGCTCGATTAGGCTTGTCTTTCATGACATCCCCCTCACGGCCGCACCACGTAGGTCGTCAATTTGATCTCTTTGCCATTCGCTCGTGTGAACTCTTCCCCGTTATGCTCCTGCCATTCGCCCCAGACCGTTACAATCCAGTATTTAACCTCGGGTTGGCCATTCGGACCTACCGACTCTTGATCAAAGCTCTGAATGATTGGGTCATAAAACATCCACACCGTAGCCTGATACTCCTCACCCTCGTCCAGGTAAAAAACCCGGTAATGGCGATTGCCGCTGCCGGCCAATTCCGCCCAGGTGGGATCTATACCCGGATTGCCGGTGTAGATGCGCCCGATCCAGTATTCCATCTCTCGCTCGGCCAGTTGCAGCACCTGCTGCTTGTGCATATCCACGCGCAGAGCGCGGGTGCCGACGTACATCGAATGCGCCGCGGCGATGGCTGCAGTGACGATGATGACGAACGTCACCAGCACCTCGACGAAGGTGATTCCGCCGCGGTCGCTCTTGAAAATTTTCAGTCGCGCCTTCATGTTCGAGCCCTTTGCATGATCCGAAGGAATTCTTTAGAACGAGAAAGATCCCCGGCCCGGGTGCACACCACGCTGTTTAGCCGGCCAGATTCACCTCGAACAGCTTGGGATTCTCGGCCACGTGAGCGGCCACTTCGCGGTCAATGGTCCCTTTATGCAGCAATCTCATCAGATCCTGATCCAGAGACTGCATGCCCATCTTGCCGCCCGACTGGATCACCGACGGGATCTGGTAAATTTTGTCTTCGCGGATCAAATTGCGAATGGCCGTGGAAGCGACCATCACTTCCAGAGCCGCAACGCGGCCCGCGCCGTCCTTCATGGGCAGCAGCTTTTGCGACACCACCGCCTCCAGCGATTCCGCCAGCATCGAGCGCACCTGCGTTTTCTGCGAGGAGGGGAAGATATCAATGATGCGGTCTATCGTCTTGGCGGCGCTGGAGGTGTGCAGCGTCGCCAGCACCAGATGGCCGGTTTCAGCGGCGGTCAAGGCCAGAGCGATAGTCTCAAGGTCGCGCATTTCGCCCACCAGGATCACGTCTGGATCCTCGCGCAAGGCGGCGCGCAGCGCGTTGGCGAAGGAATGCGTGCTGGCTCCCAGCTCGCGCTGATTGATCAGGCAATTGCGACTCTCGTGAAAGAACTCCACCGGATCCTCGATGGTGATGATGTGGAGCTCCTTGTATTCGTTGATGTGATCCACCATCGTCGCCAGAGTGGTGGATTTGCCGCTGCCGGTGGGACCCGTCAACAGAACCAATCCCCGATCGCGAAGCGCCAGATCCTTCATGATGGCCGGCAGACCCAGTTCTTCGAAAGAACGAATCTCGGAAGGAATGGTCCGAAACGCCGCCCCCAGGCCGTTGATCTGCTGGAAGACATTCACCCGGAAGCGGGCGACGCCGTCCAGCTTATAGGAGAAGTCGATCTCCTTAACCTCTTCCAACCGCTCCTGCTGAGGCTGACTGAGAACGTCAAAAACCAGCCGCTCCATGATGTTCAGCGTCATGTGCGGCAGAGTCAGTTTGCGCATGCGCCCGTGCACGCGGATCATGGGGATGGATCCGGTGGATAGGTGCAGATCGGATGCGCCCTGGTCAACGGCGAAGTTCAGCAACTGGTTGATGTCTTTAATTTCCACGCTCGGCACCCGTCTAGATGATAGTTACTCGGTTCCCTGATCTGAGGGCAGCCCGTAGCCGGTAAACTTGCCCGTCTGCACGTCGTAAATCACCACGTGCCCGGCTCCGCCCTTCATGCGCTCGGTGGACGTGCCCATGATCTGCTGGATGGCGTCGGGTCCGCCGATGATCTGGAATTCCCACTGTTCCAGCGTGGCCTGATCAATTTCCAGATATTCCTGCTCCTGTAGAACCTGGATGTCCGACGGATATTCGCCGTTGTCCTGGCGGTACATCTTGCACTGGTTGTAAATGGAACCGATGGTGGCCTGCGGATCCGCCGCGCGGGCGCCCTCCACGTACTGGATGTAAATCGGCACAGAAATGGCCGCCAGAATGGCCACAATCACCACTACGATGAGTACCTCAATCAGCGTGAAACCCTGATCGGAGGCGTAAGCCCCTCTCAGCGGTCTGAAGAGCTTCTTCAGCATGTTCGCTCCCTTTTATGCTTGGACGTCAGTTTTTTCATCTATATAATATAACACATTTCGCTTCCAGATGCAACATTAGAATGCGGAAATATATTATGTCCATCCCTGTGCCTTCCAGCACCCGAGACCGAGGAATTCTCCTTTAGAAGTGCAAGTATTATACCAAAAAAAAACTGCATTTCTGCAGCTTTTCTTCACTTTTTTTTAAGCCTCCTCTGCAAGTGCGCGACCCGGAGCGCAAGCAGTGCACCTTAGCGCCGCAAGACCTTCACCATCTGCCAGAGCCCCCAGCACAGGACAATGCCGCCCACCAGAAAATTAAGCAGCATCACGGAATTGCCCGCCGTCAACTGACCCAGCCATTCCGACCCAACGGTCGGCAGAGCGCCGCGCGCCGGTCCGGTGATCCCGGCGTGCGCGAACCATTGGGATACTCTCGAATAGATGGCGTTTATAAATTCCCCGCCGCCGTATCCGATGATGGATCCCACGGCCGCCACAACCAGACTGAAGCCGATCACCCAGAGGCGGTCGGCGCGGGAGAAGAAAGCCCTCTGCGATCCCAGCGTTACCATCACCCGTTCGCGCAGCGCCTCTGGCGCCGCCAAAAGAGGCTGCCGGCGCAGCATCTCATCAAACTGCTGCTCGCGGGTCAAGGCCTTTTGACAGCGAGCACAAACGCCGAGATGTCCTTCAAACTCAGCCCTTTCCCCCGGAGGGATTTCGCCCCGCAGAAACTCTTCGACGAATTGTAGTTTTGGACAGTTCATCATGCCGATTCGGGTAATTTCAGCAAGGCTTCCGCCTCCAACCGCATCCTGGCGCGCGCCCGATGCAGATATGCTTTTACCGTCCCGACGGGGTGATTTAAGACCGACGATATCTCATCGCAGCTCAGGCCGTGCAGGTAGTGCATCACCACGATGGAACGATAGATGGGAGTCAAGCGCTTCAACAACCTCTCCACCAGGTCGGATTGGTCAATTTGCCTATCAAAGATTTCCATGCGAACGGCCAGACCGTCCAGTTCGGCTTCCGGTTCGGATGCGGTCGGTTCCACAGTCACGCCCTGGCGCCGCAGTTCGGTGTAGCAACAGTTCAGAACGATCCGATAAAGCCAGCTTGAGAATTTGCTCTGCCCTTTGAAACCCGGCAAAGCTCGCCAGGCGCGAAGGAAGGCTTCCTGCGCGGCGTCCTGAGCCCTAATGGAATCCCCCAAGGTGCGGCAAGCCAGATCGTAAAGCCGATTCTGGTATCGTTCCACCAGATGGCTGAATGCCTGACGATCCCCCTGCCTCGCCGCATTGACCAATTCCTCCTCGGATGCCTTGGCATTTTCCAAGTTCATCACACCCTTAAGACTCAGGAAAGCTGCAAAAAGTTGCAGTCCATCACGAAAACCGGTAAGACGCAGTTCGCCCTGCCTCCGCCAAAGCACACCATTCAACATGGAGGCTGGATTGCCCCAATCCGGCCGCACTTGAAAAATGCCCCAGCGGGGTGGAAGCCACCCCACCTTCGTATGGGAAAGAACGCGGTCTTATATCGGCTGGCCCAAACCATAAAAAACTTCATTATAACGATAAATTCACTTGACTTTGGAGGTTTTTTTCATTATCTTTGTGAAGTTGGGATGCGCAGCGGCCCGAAGGCAATGCCCTGGAGGTCATCTGAACCCTGAATTATCACCCCTGTAAATGGAGGAAGCCGTGAAATTACGCATGCTTGGACTTCTACTTGCTTTGGCACTCATGCCCGCACTGTCAACTCAAGCCGCTCTTCTAAGAACCGATCAGGCCGTAGATTTGGCGACGGCATCCCTGCTGCCGCAGGGACGGGATGAGGTGGTCATCAAGATTTGGGGACCCCTACCGGCAGATACTGAGGTCCGCGCTACCAAGGAATCCGTCTTCGTCACGCCGGCCTCAGGTTATGCCATCTATATTGACGATCATCCTGCCGCCAACCTCTTTCATCCGGTGCGCTACGCCTTCGTGAATGCCGCCACCGGCGAGCTTCGCGTCTATCACGCCTCCAGTCCCCCGCTCAATGAGGCGGCCTACACCCTGGTGGAAACCGCGATCGGCCGCAAGTTGATGGCTGTCCAGAACCGCCGTCCCCCCATTTCAAAAAATGACCCACCGCCTCCCACCCGCAGCGACCGCTGGGCGGTCTTGATGAACGGCGGGTATAATTCCGGCAATAATCATGTCCGCTACTGGAATGATCTTTCCAATATATATGTCACCCTGAACGGGACCTACGGCTTCGCCGATGACCACATCATCGTGCTCTGCTCCGATGGCTTGAATCCCGCCCCGGATCAGTCCAATGGCCAGAATTCCAATCCCGATCTCGACGGCGACGGCGATCCCGACATCATGTATTCGTGCATTCTGTCCAATGTGGATCTGGTCTTCGGCCAGTTAGCCACGATTCTCACCGCCGACGATAAGCTCTTCGTCTTCACGACGGATCATGGCAGCACGGCGGGAGGTTGGAGCACAATTCAGAACTTATGGAATCAAGAAGAATTGGCCGACGCTCACTTCGCTGCCCTGCTTGACGCGCTTCCCGATTGCGAGATCATCTGCACTCTCGAGCCCTGCTATTCCGGCGGATTTCTGGACAATGTCGTTGTGCCTCCAGGCCCCCGAGTGGGCTCATCCGCCTGCGCCTATAATCAGCTCTCGTATGCGATGTCAAATTTGGTGTATGACGAATACGTCTTCCACTGGACCGCGGCGGTCGAAGGGCATGACGCCTATGGCAATCCCGCCGACGCCGATTACAATGGCGATGGCATCATCACCATGGACGAAGCCTTCCGCTACGCCGAATCACACGACCAGGCAAGTGAAGATCCGCAATATGACGATGAGCCCAACGGCTGCGGCGCCGGCATTTCTTTCTGGCCCACCGGAGCCGGCCCCTTCCTGGTCGTCTCCAATCAGGTGATTGACGATCTGGGCGGCAACAATAATGGAGCGCCCGATCCCGGCGAGACCATCTCCATGATTCTGACGCTCACCAATGTCGGCAGCGGCACGGCCTCCAACATTGTCGGAACGCTTTCGACCAGCAATCAATTCCTGACCGTCACCCAGAGTGTGGCCAATTTTCCCAATCTCGCCCATTTTGAACAGGGTCAGGGGACGCCCGCCTATCAACTGATTATTGACGACGGCTGCCCGCAGGGCCAGACGGTGACCTGCAATCTGCACATCACCGCCGACAGCGCTTACACCAACGACGTCATTGTCTCCTTCATTGTCGGCGACATCCTGTACGATCCGATCGGCCCCGACGCCTACGGCTATTACGCCTACGACCAATTAGACCAGCCCGAAGGCCCCGAATTCAGTTGGATTGAAATCGCGCCCGGGGCCGGAGGCGCGGGAACGCTGGTCAGCGACCTGATGGGTCAGGATGATCGTTCCACGGTGGTGAACCTCCCCTTCACCTTCCGCTATTACGGTCAGAATTACAGCCAGGTCACCATCTGCACCAATGGCTGGCTGGCCATGGGCAGCGTTTCGAATGATTCCGATTGGTCCAATTCGCAGATCCCGGGCGCGGACGGCCCGCCTGCCATGATCGCCCCCTTCTGGGAAGATATGAATCTCGAAACCGGCGGCCAAATCGCCACACATTATAACGTGACCGAGGGGATTTTCGTTGTGGAATACTATCGCGTGCCGCAATACCAGCCCGCGACCGCCCTCGAAACCTTCGAGGTGATCCTGCGCGACCCAGCTGCTTACCCTACATCCACCGGCGACGGCCAGATTCTAATTCAATACAACCTGGTCTCGGATCCCAGCTCTTGCACACTGGGGATCGAGAACGACTTGGAAACCATTGGCCTGCAGTACCTTTTCGACGGAACCTACAACATCCACGCCGCGCCTCTGCAGGCACAGAGCGCCGTTCTCTACACGACTCCAACGAATTTGCCAAATATCACCGTTGCCCTGACGCCCTACGGCACCCCGATACAGATCCCGGCCAGCGGCGGCAGATTCAACTACAACATTGCGATCGGCAATGACGGTATGAGCGCCGCCAACTTCGATGTCTGGTGCGATATCACCCTGCCGGATGGGTCGTCCACTCAACCCGTGCTTGGCCCGGTGAACCTGACTCTGCCTCCCCAAGTCACAATAGACCGCGACCGCACCCAAAACGTGCCCGGCAGCGCGCCGGCCGGCAATTACGTTTTTCACGGTTACGTTGGCGACTATCCCGGCACCGTCTGGTCTGAAGACGAGTTCCCCTTTTCCAAGTTGGCCACCGGCTTCGGATACCTGGTCCCGGGATGGTTGAACTATGGCGAAGATCTTACCCCCATACCATCAAATAGGGTTGGCGGCGTCGAAGAATGTGAGCTGATCAGCATTTCGCCCAATCCGTTTAATCCTTTGACCGCCTTTCGTTTCTCGCTGCCGCAGGCCGGACCGGTGAAACTTGCCGTTTTCGACGTCAGCGGAAGACTGGTGGCCCAGTTGATTGACGGCTGGCGCGAGGCTGGAACGAATGAAGCGGTTTTTGATGGCTCCCATCTATCCGCCGGCGTCTACCTGTATCGCCTGACGGCCGGAGATTCCCAGACCAGCGGAAAGTTGCTCCTGTTGAAATAGAGCGGTGTTCGCCAGATCATCTGGCTCGAAAAATAGCACGATCGGGATGGTCCCCATCCCGATCGTGCGGCAACTTCACGATATCCAGGCACTGAACAGCACCCTGGGTAAAACTTTCATGGGACTTCGGCGCATGCTCCTTGAGGCCAAAATTTCCCGCCTCGGTGCACAATTCGCTTGACTTGACATCACAAAAGACCTATATTTATAAGCGACTCCAGTTTATAACGACGCCTGAAGTTCTTTTCCGCTATTTGTGAAGAAAATCGCAAATCGCCTGCTCGGCAGAAAGGAGGAAGCCCACTTAGACGACATTGCAGCACGGCCTGAATTTCCTTGATGCAATGGAGTGAAATAAGCTTGCCAGCAGTTTGTCCAGCACGACCTACACGACCTAAGGGATAAACAGCAGAGCAACGTTTCGGCCGAGTCTTCTTATCCCTACCTCTTTACCCAACAGTAATTCTGTAAGCCGAAAAAAACCTTAGCACAAGGAGATGAACGATGCGTAAGAGTCACATTATCTGGCTGGCGACCGCCTTCCTGATCACCCTGGCCGCCTTCCAGATCGGGGGTGCTGAAAATGGGGGACCTCTGGCGAATACCTACCTGCCGCCCGCCTGGGGTTTAGACTATATAGGCAGTCCGGAACAGTTCGGGGAAACCTGGTATGACTACCAGCACAACAGCAGCATCACCCGGATGATTGCCTACGGCCAGGATGGCTCCGTCCACTGCGCCTGGATGAAAGGCATTACTTCCGGAGTGGCAACCGACCGACATGTCTATTACAACAAGAGACTGTCCACCGGGACCTGGGTGTACGGCAACACTGGCACTCAGGTTGATACAGTGCTCGGATCCGGTTACTGCACGCTGGATCTGGATGCGGCAGGAAACGCATATATCGCCTTCCACGGGCCATCGCCGAACAACCGCGTCTATGTCTGGAGTTCGACCACGGGCACCCACATCTTGCCGTTGTACCCCACCGCCAATCCTCTGGTTTGGGCGCATATCGCGGTTGACAATCTCGGATACATCCACATTATCGCCCAGACCAACCCGGTAGGCGCGATATATCGCACGCGCAGCATGGACGGCGGTGTAAACTGGGATGCCTGGACTCAGATTATGGCGCCCGCCGCACCAGGTTCGGTATCGCAGACGGCTTGCGCCGGTCCCCCTGGCAAAGTTGCCATGGCATGGACCCAGTCCACCCCGGCGGAGGTCTACTACATCGAATCAACCGATAATGGCACCAACTGGGGCTCGCCAGTCAATATGACCAACTTCGGGGGCGGCGCTCATCCAGATGCAGCCAATAGTCGCGCTCGCTATACCGTCAATTTGCTTTACGACGCCAGCGCCAACCTGCATGCAGTTTACACGACCGTGCAGTATCCGACGGCGACCAACGGCGGGAAAATCTGGCACTGGTCGCAGGCGACCGGACATCGCTACATTACTGGAACCTATGCCGCCAACGCCTGGACCGCACTAAATCCTCCGGGTGCCTGGACTCAGGCCATAGACAAGCCTGCGCTGGGAATCGCACCGGGCGAAAATCCATTATATGCTCAGTGGGGCCAGTGCACGACCCCGGGCGATGTTGGCGCAGGCACGGGCAACTACGGCAACTGGGATGTTTACGCCACCTATAGCACGGATGGCGGAATGAACTGGAAGGCGCCGGTCAATGTCACGGATACGGCAACGCCGATGGCCCCAGCAGGGCAGTGCCTGAGTGAAAGCTGGGCAAGCATGGCGAAGGTAGCGACAACGAAGCTACACGTGCAGTACATTAAAGACCTCGATGCCGGCGGCATCCCGCAGACTCAGGGAACCTGGACGAACAATCCGGTCATCTATCAGGGCGTGCCGGTGGATTCCATCCAGACGATCATGAGCATAGATCTGGCGGCGACATTGCCCATCGTCATTCCGTCCCGGGGCGGCACCATCCGTTATGACCTGACCGTCACCAACACTGGCTACCGCCTGATGCATTTCGACCTCTGGCTGGATCTCACCCTCCCGGACGGCAGCCTCCAGGCCGTGCTCAATCGTACACTCCTGGCACTGCCTCCGGGCGGAACCATCGCGCGCAACTTGACCTACTACGTGCCAGGCACAGCTCCGGCCGGAAACTACATTTTCTGGGGGCACCTCGGAACCTACCCCTGGTCCGGTACTGTGGGGAAAAACATCTGGATTGAGGATTCCTTCCCCTTCAGCAAATCGGGCGTGGATGCCGGCGCGGGCGGCGACTGGGAGAGCAGTGGCTGGGATGATCCCACCGACCCCGTCGAGAGCATGCCGGCCAATCACTTGATCGCGGCTTGCTATCCCAATCCGTTCAACCCGACCACCGTCATCAACTACTCTCTGCCACAGACGGCCAACGTGACCGTCAAGGTGTATAACGTCAACGGCGGTGTAGTGGCTGAGCTGGTCAACGGCTGGCGCGATGCCGGATCGCATCAGGTGACTTTCGATGCTTCAAACCTGGCTTCGGGAATGTATCTGTACCGCATCCAGGCAGGCGAAACGTCCACCATCGGCAAAATGCTGTTAGTGAAATAGCAGCCGGCCAACAGCTTTTAAACACCGGAATAACCGTAGGGGCGCACGTACTGCGCCCCTACAAATAAATAGTCAGGGGCGACTCGATGGATCGCCCCTGTTGTTTTCCTTCTGATCCGGATCATGGCGCGCTTTAGGGGGCAAAGCCACCTTCTGCCCAAGGAATCATCCTGTTCCCAAGTGCGGCGGATTGCACACCACGCGGTCCGGAATTAATATTCGGCGAAAACCGTCGTAAGAACTTGATTCAGATCATTCAAGTGAAACGGCTTGTGCAAGAGCCCCAGCGATTTCTGCAACTGAGCCTTGCGGGATTCCGCAAAGGCATACCCTGAGATGAACAGGAACTTCTGCTCCGGCTTGAGATGATGCACCCGATCGAAGACTTCAAATCCATCCATCCCCGGCATCGAGACGTCGCAGAGAATCAAGCCAAAATCCTCTTTTTCCAGCAGCGCGAGGCATTCCGCGCCCGTGGATACTGCCGCCGCCTCCAGTCCGAGAATCTCAAAATACTCCTTCAATAGGCTGCGGATGGACTCTTCATCATCTACCACCAGGACTCGTCTGGAATGAGAGGTCGTGTTTTGAGTCATCGTAGTGTGATTGGAATAAATACCCGATTTTCGCTTCACGCTAATATGCCTCGCCTCAGCTGAAATTGCAAAAAGGAACATGGAAAATTTGGGCCTTTTCCACTCCTGCCCGACGAGGCGGCAACTTTGCCCTAATCCTTTTCAAAACAAAACCGATAAAAAAGGCTTTGCGCCTTGACAAGGCCCCAAAAGTTAATTATCTTCTTAAACTTAAGTATCCTTAAGCCCGAGCTTTCAAGGAGGCTGGCTGGCCAGAAAGAAAAAATCCTCTGAAATCGTCGCGCCGCTTCGCCCTGAAGATCTGCGATGTGCGCAAGAGGGCTGCCCCTATTCCCCTCTCCATCAGGCCGACCACTGCTGGTTTCATCTGCCCGATAAGGCGATTTACGCCCGAGAATTGGCACGCAAGATCCAATCAGGCGAAAACTTCGAGGGCGCCGACCTCCGCAAGATCCATTTGGCTGGAACCGATCTCCAGAACGCCAGACTGGCTGGAGCCAATCTGTCTGGCGCGCGATTAATCGGCTGCAACCTGCGCGAAGCCGACATGCCCGCCGCCAAGCTGCTCGGAGCGGATCTGCGCCATTGTCACTTTTTCCGAGCCCAGGGCAGCGGAGCCTCCTTCGAAGGCGCTTATTTGGCTGAATCCAGCTTCGAATTCGCTCAGTTGGCTGATGCGAATCTGGCGCAGGCGGATTTGCGCGGCGCGCGTTTTGCGGGGGCTTCACTCTACCGCGCCCGCCTGGATTTTGCCATCCTGGAAAGCGCCGACTTCAGCGCCGCCGACCTCTCCTTCGCCGTTTTAGGCGGAGCGCATTCCTCCGACGCTTGCTTCAATGAAGCTGACCTGTCGCGCTCCAATCTGGTCGGCGCGGACCTAGAGCAGGCCCGCTTCGTCAGCGCCAACCTGTTCTATGCTCGTCTGGGCCGGGCGCGCCTGCGCGGCGCAGATCTGAGGCAGGCGCGGCTGCAGCGCACCATTCTGCGGGAGGCTGACCTTCAGAATGCCAACTTGGCGAATGCGCTGATCCAGGGAACCATTTTGGAAAGAGCCTGTCTGGTGGGAGCCGTTCTCACCGGAACCGATCTCGAAAACGCCAACACCGAGGGCGCGATATTCCAATTTGAGGAGCGCTCATGATCCTCGAACATTTCCTGCTCTCGGTCAATGAAACCAATGCCTATATCGTCGCCTGCACCGACACGGGCGAAGCTGCCGTTATTGATCCGGGTGAGTGGAACGGTCTCATGGCCGGCTTTATTAAGGATCAAAAACTGTCGCTCACGTGGGCGCTCATTACCCATAATCACTCCGATCATACAGCCGGAATTGAGGCCATAAAACAGGGCTACCCGAGTGTGCATGCAGCGGCTCACGCTCTTTTTCCCAATGCCGACCTGCGCTTGGCCGCGGGAGATACGGTGCAAGTCGGCAAATTGAATTTACGGGTCCTGGAAACGCCGGGGCACACGGCCGATTCCCTCTCCTTCGTTGTTGGCAATGACGTTTTTTGTGGGGACGCTCTCTTCGCCGGATCAGTGGGCGGCACCGGCAGCCGACAGGAGCACGCGCAGTTAATCCGGGCCATCCGCAAGGAACTCCTATCCCTCGGAGACGACATGGTCCTCCACCCCGGCCACGGTCCCGCGACGACCGTGCTGATTGAGCGTCTCTATAATCCTTTTCTCGTCGCTTGAACGGCGGGGGCTTGTGGAGCTTCACCCGGCCATCGTCCATTTTCCCATTGCCCTATCGCTGACGGCGGCGTTGCAGTTCGCCCTGTCGCTGATTCTTCGCCACGAGTTATTGCGCGCCGTCGCACTGTGGAATTTCGATTTGGCCGCTTTGGCAGCCGTTGCGGCTGTCTTGAGTGGAATTCGGGCAGATGAGACCGCTGAGGCCGCCGGCATCAGCAAAGCCGCTCATGATCTTCTGGAAACGCATGGCGCTTTGGGCTATGCCGCCGCTGGAATTCTGCTGGGAGTCGCGGTGCTGCGCCGTCTGGTTCCGTCGCTGATACAGCGCCTGGCCGCCGTCTATTTGGCGCTAATGCTACTCGCCGCGGGGCTGGTCGGGGTAAATGGTTATCTGGGTGGAAGGAAGGTTTTTAGGGAAGGCATCGGAGTGGAAAAATCGAAGATCAGCATCGCGCCAAATGAGGCTGACGCCGTACCATCCGGTCGGGAGCCCAAAAACGGGTGGATTAGAGGAGTTGATTCGAGAGACTAAGGATCTCGGCGAAAGGGGAAACCGTGCCGAATGAAATTGCTAACGCCGCCGCTTCCAAATCTCAGAGATCTCTGCGCTGGCTGCTGGTAAATTACGTCTGGATCGCCGGCATCGCCACATTCGTGGATACCGGCGTCCTGGTTCTGCTGCGCGTGAGGATTGGGTTGTATGTATGGCTCTCGGCGGCCCTGGGTTACCTCTGCGGCATGGCCACCAATTTTCTGCTGAATAAATACGTCAACTTCGCCTCAAAAGATCGCTCCATCCTGCATCAGGCGCGCACCTTCTTTATCGTCGCCAGCATCGGCCTGGCGCTAACTTCGCTGCTCATGGAGCTCTTGGTGCAGAAACTCCACCTGCCCCTGCTGGTCGCCAAAGCCATCTCCATCGCCATCGTCATGTTCTGGAGCTTCTGGGGGCACAAGACGCTGACTTTCCAGGGCGGCATCCGGCAGTTCGTGGCGAAAAAGCTGAATCGCCCCGACCGCAGCCCCTAATTCCAGCGCCCGCCCACGAATAGGCTCTTTGCAGGGTAATCGCCCGAACTATCGGTTGAATTCCACCTCCCCCACTTTCTGATACCCCTCTCCGACGATCTTCTCTTCCCGAAATGAAGGTTGCATCAACACCCGAATCATATCACGTCGGACATGCAACGTGGCCATGTATTTGGCGCCCTGGGCAACACCCCCCAGGGGCACCTCCCACCCCACGAATCTCATATCCGCCGTCCCCCCAACCATCCCGTCCAGTTGCACCTGTGGGCGTGAAACATACACACTGACGGAATGCCCCTCGACGATTACCGAATCCACGGACGCGCGCCGCAGATCATCCGCGCCCGAGGTGCTCCAGCCGTAGAGCACGAAGAGGCTGCGCGGGCCGGTCTCAACGCCGCTGGCTTTGAAGACGTTCATCGTTTCCAGACCGGCCGGCGTCTGCCGCAGCCAGTCCAGAAACTCTGTCTGAGATGGATCGGTCAGCGCGAACACAGCGGATTTTTTCCACTGCATGGCATCCGCCACTGCACCCATTTCGATGCGCTGCGCCTGCAACTCTAACCGAGGCGAACCGCCTCGCTGGCCGTGCGACATTCAGCCGCCGCACAAGCCGGAAATGAAAACCAGCGCCAGCGCAGACAGGGCTATTTTTGTTCTAATTCTTTTCATTCATGCCTCTGATTAAGTGAATTTTTTATTCCAACGTCGGCGTCGCCCCGACACTGACACCTCACTTCAAATGCTCCAAAAAATAATTGAACATCGCTTTCATCACATGCACATCCGCCTCGTCGTGCTGAAATCCGTGATCCTCTCGCGGATAGATCAGCAAGTCGAACTCCTTACCCAGGCGAACCAGTTTATCAATCAACTGGATGGTATCCTGCGCGTGCACGTTGTCATCCTGCAATCCATGGACAATCAGCAGCTTCCCCTGCAGCCCTGCGGCGTAGGTGATCGGCGATGATTGATCATAGGCGACCGAATCCTGATCCGGGAAGTTGAAGCGCTGCGTCGTGTACCAGAGATTGTAATTGCGCCAGTCATTGGGCGCGGCCACAGAACAGCCCACCTTGAAGACATCGGGTCGCTTGAACATCGCCATATTCGTCAAGAATCCTCCATAGGACCAGCCCCAGATCCCCACCCGCGTGGAATCTCCAAAGCCTTGTCGAGCGCAATACATCGCCGCGTCCACGGCGTCATCCAGATCCTTGCCGCCCAGATGTCGGTACACATCCACCCGCCACTGCCGCCCATATCCCGAAGAGCCGCGATAATCAATGTCCACAATGACAAATCCCTCTTCGACCAACATGCGATGCAATTTGTCATCGTAACTCCACGGCGATTTGTCCACATTTTGAGCATAGCCCGCGCCGTGGATATAAACAATGATCGGCGACGCCTCTCTTACATCCGTTGGCCGCCAGAGCTTCGCGAGGAAGGATTTTCCGTCCGACGTCGGAATCGTGACGAATTCGGGCGCAAACCAATCATATTTTTTTAACTCCTCCGGCGGCGATGTCGTCAGCCGTCGCAGAGGTTTTTCGAACTTTGTCGCACAGAGAAAGAGATCCGCCGGCGTCTGCAGATCTGCATACACTACCGCGGCCTGCGATCCATCTTCCGTCGGATAGACCGACGAAATCCACCCCGCCTCGGAGGTAATCCGCTTCGCCGTGCCATCAGGCAAATCGAGGCAATAGAGATGCCTTTCCGCAGGTATATCCTGGCTGGATCGGTAAAGAACTGTCCGCCGATCCTCCGAAATTGTCCAGTCGCCTTCGATCTCCCATTCACCGCTGGTAAGCGGTCGCGGGGTGGCATTTCCCGAATCGAGCGCGAGCTGATAGAGATGGCACCAGCCGCTCATTTCCGATGCGAAGAGCACGATTTTCCCCTCAGGCCCGAATCGCACCTGAGCCGCATTGTCCGCCACCCAGCAGGAATCGGTCTCCCGCCAGACCGTGTCCACCTTTCCGCTGGCCACACTTGCGACAAGAATAAAACGCTCCTTCATCGAGCGGGTCATCGTCTCCAGCGCCAGCTTATCGCCTTGAGGCGACCAATCCAGCGAGCGCAAATAATATTGCTCCTTCTCCGGAAGCTTCAGCCAGCGCGGCGTTTTATGCGCCGAGTCCGGTTGAATAATCCCCACTTTGATTAGCGGCAATTTACCCCCGGCGATCTCCCGCTGCTGCCGGCGCGCCTCGACCTTTCTCTTCGTATAATCCGGAATCAGCAGTCTCTCAAATCCACTGACGTCGTATTGCACGAAGGCCAGTTTATGCCCCTGCGGCGTCCAGAAAGCGCCCTCCAAATATGTGTCATACGCTCCGCCGCCATTAATGACATCCTCCGATCCATCTCTCGTGAGTTGCACGATTCGATTGCTCGCCGTTTCCAGAGCAAAGAAATCACTGCCCGAGGTATAGGCCAGCCACTTTCCATCTCGGCTGATCGAGAATCGCCCCTCCCCTGCCGACGTATGCCAGATCCTCTCCGGTAACGCGCCCGCTTTCGGTTCGATGCAGAAAAGATCCCCTCGAAATCCGAAATAGAGCTTCAGCCCATCCCCCGACCAGACGGCATTGGACAGCCCGCCGTCAAGAATAATCTCATCGCGCTTCTCCTGCTCGGACCGTTCATCCTTCTCCCGTTCATCGCGCGGCCAGGATTTCATGTCCGTCAAACGCGTGATTTTGCCGGATAGATCGGCCAGATAGAGGTCCTCGAAGCGATCCCCTTTTTCATTCCAGAGAAACGCCAATCTCTTTCCATTCTCTGACCAAACCACGCTCGACGGCGCGATGCCGGTCACACGCGGATGGGTGAACATCGCCTCGAACGTGAATTGTTGGGCTCCCAAAGACATCCACAGGGGCACCGCAACCAGGACTAGCGAGGCGAGAGTTTTTCTCATATCAAAATCCGGATTAACCGCTGAGGTCACAGAGGGGACGCAGAGTGCGCTGAGCAAACTCGCGGCATAAAATAGGCAATAAAAACGTTCATAACAAGAATTTTTGCAGCTCTGCGGCTTTGATATTGGAGTCAACAGGGGAATGCCAATATGAGGCCATTTTGTGCTCTGATGGAGCATAGCTGCAATCAATTCGCGGCAATCCGCATTTGGGGAGGTGCCCCATTTCCCGTTCAAATTGTATAACATATTGATTATTAAAAATTAATGATTCTTATCCACATAAAAATTTCCCTAAAAAAATGCAGATTCTGCTTGACTTAGTCTGACACGATTGTTATACTATGCCCACATTTTCCCTGATTTGCCTTATTTTTCCCTAATATAATATGGCGCCCAAGCGAATCAATCCTTCCAATCCTTTTCCGAACTCCTTCATCGGCGGCGAGCTGTGCAGCATTGACAGCCGCGGCCGGTCCAAGTTCCCCGCCAAGTTCCGCCGCGTCCTCTCGCGCGAATCCCAGCGCCGCTTGGTCATCGCTCCCGGCCAGGGAGACTACCTGATCGCCTTCCCCCGCGACGGTTGGGAAACGCTGCAAAATCGCTATGATTATTCCCCCTACGAGGATGAGGCCAAGCTTAACGAAATGCGCGGACGCTACCATTTCGCCGAAGAAGTCATCTTCGATTCGCAGGGCCGCGTCACGATTCCAGAAGAATTGCTGAAGTTCGCCCGGATCGAAAACGAATTCATCATCATCTCCATGCGCAATTGGTTTGAGATCTGGAATCCCCAGATGTTATCCGACTTGAGGCAGAAACTGCAACCACGGGAGCATCGTCCCAAGGAATCTCAGAGCTAAATCCTAAACGCGGATAGATGGCGCAGGCAATCCCCCCGAGCCAGCACCGGCCGGTCATGGCGCCGCAGGTGTTGGAGATGTTGTCAAATGCTTTTCCGGACTCCCAGACCTTCGACGGCATCATCGTGGATGGCACGGTGGGAGGGGGCGGCCACGCCGTTCTGATCTCTGAACGTTTGAATCGCAGCGGTGAGCTTTACGGTTTTGACCGCGATCCCGGCGCCATCAAAGCAGCCCGAGCCGCGCTCAGAGGACACGAGGGAATTACCATCATTCACGATAGCTACGCCGAAATCGAGCGCTACCTGAAGGGCGAGTCGGTTTCGGCGGTGCTGCTCGATCTGGGGCTGTGCACGGATCAGATCCATTCCGATCGCGGCTTCTCTTATTCTCGCGAGAGCTTGCTCGATATGCGCTTTGATCCGGCATCCGAATTGTCCGCTTATGAGGTCGTCAACCACTACTCCATTGCGCGGCTGCGGGAGATCTTTTTCAAATACGGCGAGGAGCCTCTGGCGCCGCGAGTCGCCCGCCGCATCGCCGAAAAGAGGCTGGGCGGTTCAATTAAAACCACAACTGAACTGGCGCAGGTGATCAAGGAAGCCGTGCCCGGCCGGTTTGAGATCAAAGCCCTGGCGCGCGTCTTTCAGGCCCTGCGCATCGAAGTGAACGGGGAGATCGAACATCTGGAGAGAGGGATTGAAGCCTGCTGGGGGATACTAAAGGTCGGGGGAGTTCTCTGCATTATCAGCTATCACTCTTTGGAAGACCGTCGCGTCAAGCGTTTCTTCGCGGCGCAAGCCAAAGGGTGTATTTGTCCGCCGCGGTTTCCCATTTGTATCTGCGGCCGGAAGCCCTCGGCGAAGATCCTGACCTCTTCGGCTTTGAGGCCTACGCCGCCGGAGATCCGCTTGAATCCAGCCTCGCGCAGCGCTCGCCTGCGCGCGGCGCGAAAACTCCTATCTGGCTAAGATTCACGGTCATTGAGGCCCTTGAGGGGAAGTAACCGCTTAGAAACAATCTTCTGCGATGCTACTGAAGCGCAAACACCCCAAGTCCCGCCGCCGCAGGTTACTTCCACTGAACGGAGCCAACGGCCACGCCACGGGCAAACCTTATCGCCCCCGTCGTCTGCCGGCTTTGACCAAACCGCCCAAGCTCACGCTCTTCTTCGTTCTTCTCTTCGCCATGCTGCTGGGCTTGAGCTTCGCCCACATCTGGAAAGCCAACGCCGTTAGTCAAGTCTGCATCAAGCTGGATACTCTTCGCAACCGCAGGCAAGATCTGCTCGAGCGACTAAAATCCCAACAGCTGATTTTTCAAGATATGACCCTCTACTCCAAGATCGAGCCGCGGGCTCGCGAGGTTTTGAGGATGCGGCCCTCTACGTCTAAGCCGGTCGTCATCGCCCCTCTGCAGGAATCGCTGGGCGGCTCCCACACCGCCGCCGTTGTCCGTCCCAGCCCAAAGAGAGACTGATCATGCTCAGATCCAAGAAGAATTTTCAACCCCGCGCTGTTCAGCGGGTGGGCCGCCTGCGACTGCTGTTTTGGAGTTTCGCATTTTTCGTACTCCTTCTCCTCCTGCGCCTGGGACAGTTGCAGATCATCCGTGGCGAGCATTACACCAAATTGGCCAAAGATCAGCAGACTCAGAAAGTCGCCGTCGCTTCGCGGCGCGGCCGTATCGTGGATCGCAATGCCCAAGAACTGGCCGTGGATCTGCCCCAGTTCTACTCGGTGCGCGTTTTCCCCAATCAATTAAGACAAGGTAATTACCTGTGCCAGGAACTGGCCGCACTGACCAATCGCCCGGCCTGGCACTATCTGAAGCGCCTGCAATCCCGCACCCTTCCTTTCTATCTCGAATGGCGGTTGACCGAAGAACAGAAATTGCGCCTTGAAAGCCGGGGCATCGCGGGCATAGTCCTGGAACAGAACACGGGCCGCTTTTACCCGTATGATTACGTTACCGCTCAGCTTTTGGGCTACACCGATGTGGATGGGCGCGGCATCTCCGGCCTGGAAATGTACTGCGATTCCGTCCTGCAGGGGCTAAAAGGCTGGGAGATGCGCTCCAAGAGCGCCACTGGCCGCACCATTCTCGACCCCTTCAATCAGTCCATCTCCCCCAAGAATGGCGGCACCGTCCGACTGTCTCTGGATATCGTGGCGCAGGAGGTCTTGTATCAAGAACTTGAAGCCGCCATCTGCTCCACGGGCTCGGAATGGATCGGCGGCCTGCTGATGGATCCCAAATCCGGCGAGATCCTATCCATTGTCAGCCTCCCTTCCTATGATCCGCTGCGGCCTGAACTGAGCGACCCCGCCAGCCATAAGCTGCGCCCGCTGACTGATCTGATTGAACCGGGGTCCGTCTTCAAAATCGTCCCCGCCAGCGCCGGTCTGGATCGAGATCTGGTCGGCCTGACTGACCTCTTCTACTGCGAAAATGGACGCTATCAGATCGGCCCCAAAGTCCTGCGCGATGCCCACCCTTATGGTACCTTGAGTTTCGCCGACGTGGTCGTTCATTCCAGCAATATTGGCACCGCCAAAATCGCCGACCGCATCGGCGCCCGCGACCTCTATCGCTACGCCATGCGCTTCGGCTTCGGCAGTATGACCGGCGTCGAATTCCCGGGCGAAGCCTCCGGCTTCCTCCGACCTTACGATCAGTGGCGCGAGATCGGTCGGGCCAACGTCGCCATCGGGCAGGGAGTCTCGGTGACCATGCTGCAAGTTGCCCTGGCCTATAGCGCCATCGCCAACGACGGCATCCTCATGGAGCCGCGCCTGATTCTGGGCTGGACCACTCCGCAGGGCGATTACTTCTCCAATCCGCCCCGTGAAGTCCGCCGCGTCCTCGAACCCGAAACCGCCCGCACCATGCAGCAGATCCTGGCCAAAGTCGTCAAAGAAGGCACGGGTAAAGCGGCGGCCATAGATTCCATGACCGAGATTGCAGGAAAAACCGGCACCGCGCAAATTCCCAATCTGGAATCCGGCGGCTACTATCGGGATCGCTACGTCGCCTCCTTCATTGGATTCCTGCCGGCTTACAATGCCCGGCGCGTTTTGATCATTTGCGCGTATAATCCTAAAGGGGCTTATTACGGCGCGCAGGTCGCCGCGCCCATCTTTCGCAGCGTGCTCCAGCGGTTGATGCCCGCCGACATGGTGCGGGATTCCTGGCGCGAGGCCAATCCCAGCTTTGTCTCGATCCCCTCATACGGCCATCCGGGCGAAAATGACGCCGAGGGCGCGACGATGATCTCGGCCGCGAGTCTGACCACACCGCTGCTGAACATCGCCAAGGCGGCGCCCACACCCCGGCCACGGATCATCACCCAAACCAATCAGGTGCCCGACGTGCGCGGCCTGACCCTGCGTAAAGCGGTCAATCAGATGGCGCAGCGCGGCATCCACTGCGAAAAGACCGGCTCCGGGCAAGTGGTCTCTCAGTCTCTCGAGCCCGGCTCGCCCATCGTGCCGAACAGCACCTGCCATCTGGCCGCCTCCTTAGGCGAAGAAAGTGACTCTACGAGAACTGACAACCTTGATTCCGGGCAGCCGCCTGTTGGGGGACAGTAATCCCGACCTGCTGCGCGTGGAATACGACTCCCGCCGCGTCGAACCCGGAAGCCTTTTCGTCGCCCTGATTGGTCAAAAGAGCGATGGGCACCGCTTTCTCTCGAATGCCTTTTCCCGAGGCGCTGTTGCGGCCGTCGTTCAGACCGTTCCGGAACAGAGACTCGATAAACCTTTGCTGGCCGTTCCGGATTCCCGCCGCGCTCTGGCCATTTGCGCCCGCGCCGTGGCCGGATTCCCTGACCAGCGGTTGAACCTGATCGGCGTCACGGGCACCAACGGCAAGACCAGCACCGCCATGTTGCTGGCGCAGGTTCTCTCGCAATCGGGCTCGCCGGCCGGCTTGATTTCAACGGTCGGCGTATTGCTGGGCAATCGCTGGCTGCCGAACGAGCGGACCACCCCAGAAGCGCCCGATATATTCGATCTCTTAAATAGAATGATGCTGTCTGGTTGCCGCAGCGCTGTCATGGAGGTCTCCTCTCACGCTCTGGCCCAAGATCGCGTCTACGGCCTGAAATTCGCCGCCGCGGCCTTTACGAATCTGACCCAGGATCATCTCGACTACCACGGCGACATGGAAACCTACTTTTCAGCCAAAGCCGGCCTGTTCAAAGACTATGATTTGGGCGCTGCCGCCATCAATTCTGATGATCCCTTTGGTCAGAGGCTTTTGAAAATGACCCGCCATCGCGTCATCCGCTACTCCCTGCAGGATTCCTCCGCCGATGTTTATGCGACTGAATTGAATCTGAGTATTGACAGAATCCAAATGACAGCTCGCACGCCGCGCGGCGATGTGGAGATCCGTTCGCCGTTGGTGGGCCGCTTTAACGCCTATAATCTCCTGTGCGTTCTGGCAATGGGCGAGTTGTTGGGCTTGCCTCACAACGCCTTTCAGTCATCGGCTGAGCAGTTTCACGGAGCCCCCGGCCGTTTGGAAAAATTCGACCTGGGTAATCGCTGGGCCTACGTGGATTACGCCCACACTCCCGACGCCCTGCGCCAGGCCCTGATGGGACTGCGATCGCTGTCTCGCGGCCCGCTGCACGTCCTGTTCGGCTGCGGAGGCAATCGTGATCGGACCAAAAGACCTTTAATGGCCCACGCTGCCGAAGAGATTGCGGATCAAGTCTATGTCACCAGCGATAATCCTCGTGACGAAGCCCCCGCGGCCATCGCCGCCGAAATTCTGGCGGGATTCAAGCATTCCGGCCTCGCCCACCTGATCCTCGACCGCCGCGAGGCCATTCGCACCGCCCTCATAGAGTTGCCTTCCGGCGGCACCCTGCTCATCGCCGGCAAGGGGCACGAAGATTACCAGGAAATTTGCGGCGTCAGGCATCCCTTCGATGACCGCGACGAAGTCCGCCGCTATTTGACCGATCAACAATGAAGCTGCGATTTGAAGAGCTGCCTTCCCTGATCCAGTGCCGTCTCCATCCGGCCGGCCTAAAGGGCGACCTCGGCCCCTCCAGCATGGACAGCCGCCTGCTGAATCGAGGCGACCTCTTCTGGGCGCTTCAAGGCGAGGATTCCGACGGCCATGATTTTGTTGGCAGCGCGCTGGAAAAAGGAGCCCGCGCCGTCGTCGTTCGCGAAGACTGGTTCGGCAAAAATAGCGCTGGCTTTCCAAACGCTTCTTTTATCGTGGTGGCCGATCCCCTGAAGGCGCTGCAGGATTTAGCGCGCCGCCACCGACGCCGCTTCGCCATCCCGATCCTCGCCTTGACCGGATCCAACGGCAAAACTTCCACCAAGGAGATGATCGCCGCCGCCCTGTGTAAACAATTTCGGATCTTGAAATCACCGGGCAATTACAACAACCATATCGGCGTGCCGTTGACGCTACTACAATTGGATGACGCCGCCGAGATCGTCGTCATCGAAATGGGCACGAATCATCCCGGCGAAATCGGCTGGCTCTGTTCCATCGCTCAGCCCACCGCCGGGCTGGTGCTGAACGTCGGTCCGGCTCACCTCGAAGGATTCGGCAGCGTCGCCAGCGTCGCCCTGGAAAAAAATGCGCTCTATGAATCTCTGCCGGAAACCGGCATCGCTTTTTTCAATCTCGATGATCCGCTGGTGGCCACCATGTCATCACCGGCTCGGACGAAAATCGCCTATGGATTCGCGGCTTCCCCCGACAGCCGTTTCGATAAAATCATCACGGCGAAAAAATTGGATCTGACCGAAGACGGCCTGCCCGGCTTGCAGATTGCCAAAACCAAAATCCGCCTGAGCCTGCCCGGGCTGGTGCAGCTTTCGAACGCTCTGGCGGCTGTCGCCGTCGCGGAATATTTCGGAGTCCCCATGGCTAGCATCGCTGAAGCTTTATCCACACTTCCCCCCGTCAAAGGCCGAATGAATGTCCATATCGCCGGGGGAATTACCCTCATTGATGACACCTATAACGCCAATACCGCCTCCACGCAGGCCGCCCTCGACTACCTTGGAAATCTTCAGGTCAAAGGCCGCCGCATCGCCGTCTTGGGCGATCATTTGGAGCTGGGCGCGGCCAGCGAAAGTGAACACCGCAAGATCGGAAAGCTGCTATTGATCCCTGCCATCAGCGGAGCCATCCTGATTGGCGATCAGATGCGCCACGCCTGGGCGGAATTCTCCGGCTGCGGCAAGATGGCGGTCTATTACGACCATCCCGACGAATACGACGATATCGTGGATATCCTTCTGAAAATCCTGCGTCCGGGTGACGCCATTCTGATAAAAGGTTCGCGCGGGATGAAGTTGGAGAAAATCAGCGAGGGCCTGCTGCGCGGCCTGGAACCGGCCAATTTGACAACTGAGGTGGCTTGATACCATGCTCTACCACCTGCTCTACCCCCTGCACGAATACGTCTCCTGGTTAAACCTGTTTCGCTACATCACGTTTCGCTCCGCCGGAGCCGCCATCACCGCTCTGCTGATCAGTTTCCTGGTCGGTCCCTTCATCATCCGTTATCTGAAGAGCAAGCAGATCAGCGAAGAGATCCGCAGCGACGGCCCCCAGACCCATCTGAAAAAGGCCGGCACTCCCACCATGGGAGGTCTGATCATTCTGGCCGCCGTCATCATTCCCACGCTCCTCTGGGCGCGGCTGGATAATCTCTACGTCAGCCTGATCCTTCTGGCCACCGCCTGGATGGGCTTGGTCGGCTTTTATGACGACTATCTGAAGATCGTCAAGGGGAAGAAAAAGGGGTTGGTGGCGCGCTACAAATTGGCTGGGCAGATCGGTATCGGGCTGGTTATCGGCATTGTTCTTATGACTTCGTCTAAAACTCTGGGAGTGAACTTCTCCCAGCATTTGACCGAAACCACGGTGCCGTTCTTCAAAAATCTCCTCTTCGCCTTCGGCATCCTTTATATTCCGATGATTATCATCGTCGTGACCGGCACCTCCAACGGCGTCAACCTGACCGACGGCCTGGACGGACTGGCCATCGGCATCGTCGGCATCGCCGCCGCGGCCTTCGCCGCCATCAGCTACGTCTCCGGCCACATCCAATTCAGCAATTACCTGAACATCATCTACCTCGAAGGCTGCGGCGAGCTGACCGTCTTCTGCGCCTCGCTCATGGGATCCGCGTTGGGCTTCCTCTGGTTCAACGCTTTCCCGGCTCAAGTTTTCATGGGCGATACCGGCAGCCTGGCCATCGGCGGCGCGCTCGGCACCCTGGCCGTCCTGATCAAGAAGGAACTCCTGCTGATCATCATCGGCGGCATCTTCGTGATGGAAGCCCTGTCCGTCATCATCCAGACTGGATATTTCAAATACACCAAGAGGCGCTTCGGCGCGGGCCGCCGCGTTTTTCGCATGGCGCCGCTCCATCACCATTTCGAATTGTCAGGCTGGCCCGAATCCCAGGTGGTGGTGCGATTCTGGATCATCGAAATTCTACTGGTTTTGATCTCCTTGACGACGTTTAAGATTCGTTAGCTTTATTCATGCTCCGCCCAGACGACATTTTATCCTCCGGCAAGCCGCCCCGGATCTCGAACCTCAAGGTGACAATCCTGGGCTTGGCGCGCAGCGGAATCGCCGCGGCTAAACTGCTGAAGGGGAAGGACTGCCGCGTCTTCGTCAGCGACGAAGTGGATAGCGCCGCCGTGCGCGCCGCCGCTGCCGATCTCGATTTGCTGGGTATCCCGTCCGAGTTCGGTGGCCACAGTGATACAGCCCTCGAATGCGATTTTCTGGTGCGCAGCCCGGGTGTGCCGAATTCGAATCCCATCCTGACTCGGGCGCGCCGCCAAGGCATGGCTGTCGTCTCCGAAATCGAAGTCGCCTTCTGGTTCTGCCCCGCGCCGGTCGCCGCCATCACCGGATCCAACGGCAAAACTACAACCACTCAATGGCTGGGCGACGCCATCCGTCGCTCGGGGCGCAAGGTCGCCATCTGCGGCAATATCGGTTATCCATTCTCTGCGGCCGTCGCCGATCTCGACGTCAGCGCTATCGCCGTGCTCGAAGTCTCCAGCTTTCAGCTCGAAGACATCCACCTCTTCAGTCCCCGCGTGGCGGTGATGACCAATCTGTCGCCCGATCACCTCGACCGTTACGGCGACTACGACGCCTATATCAAGACCAAATGCCGCATCTTTGAAAAGATGACGCCCGACGCAGCGCTGATCTACAATCGCGATGATGAAGAGCTGATCCGGCGGGCCCGGCGCGCCTCCTGCCGCAGACTCTCTTTCGGTCAGAATAGCCCTCCCGCCGCCGGAGCGGGCGTCGATGGATCCGACCTCATTCTCCACAACGGCGAACAATCCCGTCGCCTGCTGAAGGTGAGCGAGATCGCTTTGCCGGGCCGGCATAACCTCGAGAATGCTCTGGCCGTCGCCGGCGCCGCCTCCGATCTGCACGTCGGCGACTGGCACATCGCCGAATCGCTGCGCAAATTCGCTGGAGTGCCTCATCGCCTCGAGACGGTAATCGAATCCCGAGGCATTCTCTGGGTAAACGATTCCAAGGCCACCAACATTGCCTCCGGTCTGGTCGGACTGCAGAGCTTTTCTCGCCCCATCATTCTGCTGGCCGGCGGCCGCGATAAGGGCAGCGATTTCGCCTCAGTCGCCGGCGAAGTCGCACGTCTGGCCCGCCGGGTCATTCTCTTCGGTGAAGCCGGAGCTTTGATCGAAAAAGCCTGGGCGGGGAAAATGGATCTGCAGCGCGTCGAATCACTACAAGAGGCCGTGAAAAAGGCGGCGGCCATCGCGCAGCCGCAGGACGTCGTTCTCCTCTCCCCCATGTGCGCTTCCTTCGACGAATTCAAGAACTACGAGGACCGCGGCGAACAGTTCAAGAATTGGATTAAACAACGTGCCTAAGAGAATTCAAAAGCGCCCCATCCTGGGATTGGATGAAATAGATCTCCCCTATCGTCACGGCGATGCCCTCTTCCTGGTCGCTCTGGGATCGCTCTGCGCCATCGGCCTGCTGATGGTCTTCAGCTCTTCCTCCTACAAGGCGCAGGCTGCTTACGGCGATCCATTCTATTTCCTAAAATCCCACACGCTGCGTCTCGCGCTGGGCATCATTCTTTTCTTCGCCGCCTACCGCCTGGACTACCACCGCCTGCGCCGCTGGAGCCGCTGGGGTTTCGCGGTCTGGATGGTCATGCTGTTGTTTGTCCTGGTGCTGCCCTCTCGCAACGGCACCCATCGCTGGCTTGAAATCTTCGGCTTCAGCATGCAGCCGGCGGAGTTCGCCCGCGTCGCGCTGCTGATTTATTTGGCCGACTGGTGTTCGCGCCACGCCAACCGCCTCGAAAAGACCTGGAGCGCCTACCTCACGGCCCTGGCGATGATCCTGGCGCCCGTCGGGCTGGTCGTCATCGAACCGAGTTACTCGGAAGCACTGATGATCGCGGCGTCCGGAGCGCTCATAATTTTCCTGGCCGGGGCGCAGATCAAGAAATTGGCTCTGACCGCTGCCGCCGCCCTCCCCATCGGCCTCGTCGTGGCGCTTTTGAAGGAATACCGCGTGGATCGCATTCCCGCCTTCTTCTATCCTGAGGCCGATCCTCGGGGCGCAGGTTACCACATCCTGCAGTCGCTGATCGCCGTGGGTAGCGGCCGGCTCTGGGGCCTGGGGCCCGGCATGAGCGGCCAGAAGAAGGGCTTCCTTCCTGAAGCCCATTGCGATTTCATCTATTCGATTCTCTGCGAAGAGATCGGTTTTATCGGCGGCGCGCTGCTGCTGATTATCTTCCTCGTTTTCGTCTGGCGCGGCGCCCGCGTGACCTTGAAAGCGCCCGATCAGTTCGGATTCCTTTTGGCCTCCGGATTAATGGCGTCTATCGTGCTCTTCATCATCGTCAACCTTTCCGTGGCCCTGGGGCTGATGCCCGTTACCGGCCTGCCGCTCCCCTTCGTTTCCTACGGCGGCAGCGCCCTGATCGCCAACTTGATCTCCTGCGGCATCGTCATGAACATATCGCGGCACACTCAATCGCCCGAGGCGATTTGATGACCCGCATCCTGATCGCGGGGGGCGGCACCGGCGGTCACCTCTTTCCCGGGTTGGCCGTGGCTCAAGCCCTGCAAAAGCGCGGCGCCAAGATTCTGTTCGTCGGCACCCGCACTGGAGTCGAAGCGAAGATTATCCCCAAATACAATTTTCCGCTGGACTACATCAACGTGGCTGGATTCAAGCGCGGCCGCCTGCTGTCTAACCTGGGATTCCCGGTGAAAGTCGTTCAGGCGCTGCTGCAATCTCATCGCATCATTCGACGCTTCAGGCCGCAGGCTGCTCTGGGAACCGGCGGCTACGTCAGCGGCCCGATCCTCTTCATCGCGGCGCTCTGCGGCGTGCCCATCATCCTGCAGGAACAGAACAGCTACCCGGGCGTGACCACGCGCCTGCTCTCGCGATTCGCCCGCAAGGTCTTTCTGAATTTCGGCGAAGCCTCACGCTTTCTTCCCAAGAACGCCCACTGGCAGCAAGCCGGGAATCCCATGCGCCCCGGCTTCGCTCTGGAAGAGCGAGCCGCGGCTATTGCCAAATGGGGGCTGAATCCCGCCCTGCCGACGCTCCTTGTTTTCGGCGGCTCGCAGGGAGCCATGAGTCTGAATCGCGCCACCTCGCAAATCCTATCGGAGCTGGGGAGAATCTGCAATCTAATCTGGGGGCGCGGGGAACGCGACGCCTCGGATCTGAGTTCTTGGTCAGGACTCGGCGTCCTGGTCGCACAGCCCTTCATTGACGATATGCCCTCCGCCTACGCCGCCGCCGATCTGGCGGTTTGCCGCAGCGGAGCCATGACGTTGGCAGAGCTGCAAACCGCCGCCCTTCCGGCCATCTTGGCGCCGTTTCCCCATGCCGCGGGAAATCACCAATTGCACAATGCGCTGGCCTACGTCAAGTCCGGCGGCGCCATGGTTATCGAAGACAAAGATCTTTCCGGAAATAGGCTCTTGACGACCATCAAGAATTTACTCGGTGATCCTGAACGCCTGGCAAACATGCGCCGGGCGCTCGCTGCCGTGCCGAAGCAGGACACGGCTGAGCAGATCGCCGAGGAGCTGTTGAAAGCAACTCAATCCTGAAATTCAATAATCCCCCTATATCCTCGCTTTAAGAAAAGGGGACACGCTGCCATCTCCCCCTTTTTCTAAAGGGGGATCGGGGGGGATTAACAGGATTCATGAATTATGTTCTTCCGCCTCAAACACCTCCACTTCGTCGGCGTCGGCGGCATTGGCATGTCCGGCATCGCCGAAGTGCTGCTGAATCAGGGCTTCCGCATCAGCGGATCCGATCAGCAAGACAGCGACGTTATTGCGCATCTGCGCGACCTCGGGGCGGAAATCACCATTGGCCACCGCGCCGAGAGCGTCGGCTCCGCCCAGGTGGTCGTCTATTCTTCCGCCGTAAAATCGGACAACGTAGAGCTACAGAGAGCGCGAGAGCGCCACCTACCCACCATCCCCCGCGCCGAAATGCTGGGTGAGCTGATGCGCATGAAATACGGCATCGCCATCGCTGGCACGCACGGCAAGACTACCACCACCTCAATGATCGGCGCCGTGATGACCGAAGCCGAGCTGGACCCGACCATTATCGTCGGCGGGCGCGTCAAATCGCTGGCCACCAACGCCATACTGGGTTCGGGCGAATTCCTGGTCGCTGAAGCCGACGAATTCGACCGTTCTTTCCTGCGCCTGACACCAGCGATCGCCGTCATCACGACTCTCGAAACCGAGCATCTCGACTGCTATAAAGACTTCGATGAAATCCGCAGCGCCTTTCTACAGTTCGCAGAGCACGTGCCGTTCTATGGCTCGATTGTCGCCTGCAGCGATGAACCCGGCGTGGCCGGACTGATCCCCAACATGAGCCGCACCGTCATCACCTACGGATTGAACGAGAAAGCCGACGTCCGCGCGCTGGATCCAACTTTCGCCGAGACTCAAACTTGCTTTCGTGTGGCCGTTCGCGGACGAGAGCGCGGCGAACTCGAACTCAATCTGCCCGGTCTCCATAACGTCAAGAACGCTCTGGCGGCCGTCGGAGTCGCCGAAGAGCTCGGCATCGCCTTCTCCACCGTGCAGCGCGGTCTGAAGAAATTCCGCGGCGTCGAGCGGCGATTCGAAATCAAGGGCGAAGCGCGCGGCATCATGGTCGTGGATGACTATGCCCATCATCCGACCGAGATCAAGGCCACTCTGGCCGCCGCCAAACGCGGCTGGAATCGGCGCGTAGTTGCGGTGTTTCAACCGCACCTCTACACTCGCACGCGCGATTTCGCCGCTGATTTCGGCGCCAGCTTCAAAGATGCCGACCTTCTGATCGTCACTGAAATCTACGGCGCCCGCGAGCAGCCAATCGCCGGCGTCACCGGAGAAATGATCGTCAAGTCCGCCATACAGGCCGGACATCAGAATGTTCTGTACGTGCCCGACAAATCTGAAATCCCTCAGGAGCTGAATCGCCTCTGCCGCGCCGGAGATATCGTCATTACCCTCGGCGCCGGAGACATCTGGAAGATCGCCCGCGAATTCTTCTCCCGGTTGGAGAAATAGAGAGACCGTGAAACGCCCTCCGAACATCAAAGAGCAAGTGCCTTTGAAGCCGCTGACCTCCTATCGCATCGGCGGATCGGCAAAGTACTACGTCCAGCCGCGGCGGTTGGAAGAGCTTCAGGCGGCGCTAGCCTGGGCGAATGAAGAAAAACTTCCCTTCTTCATCCTCGGAGCCGGCAGCAATGTCCTCGTCGCCGACCGCGGCTATAACGGGCTGATCATTCATCTGCAGGGCTTCTTGAGCGATCTGCAGGAGCCGGATCGCGAGGGCGTTTGGGAGATCGGATCGGGAGCCAGCCTGCTGCACTGGGTGAGGCGCAGCGTGGGTCGCGGCTATTCCGGAGCCGAGGCCCTGATCGGCATCCCCGGGACCATCGGCGGAGCGCTGCGCATGAACGCCGGAGCCTACGGCGTCGAGATCGGCGCCCTGCTCGATAGCGCAGAGGTCATTTTTCTTGGATCTGCCGTCTGCCAAGTGGGTTATAAGCTGGAGCGCATCAGGCCGGATCGCATCGGCTTCGCCTACCGGCAGGCGCCCGGGCTCGAGGATACCGCCATCGTCAGCGCCCGCTTTCGCCTCATCCCGGGCGATAAGGGCAAATTGATGAAAGACCTGCGGGATGTCATCGCCCTGCGCCGCTCCAGGCAGCCGCTCGAATGGCCCTCCTGCGGTTCCGTTTTCAAGCGCCCCGCCGGAGACTTCGCCGGACGCCTGATTGAAGCTTCGGGCCTGATAGGAACCGTCTGCGGCGGCGCCCAGATATCGCCCAAACACGCCAATTTTATCAGCAATTCGGGAAATGCCAAAGCCAGCGACGTTCTGGATTTGATCAAGCTGGTGAAAAAACAAGTGCTCCAAGATCACGGCGTAACGCTGCAACGCGAAGTGATCCTGATCGGCTTTAGGGAAGACGAGCTTGAAGGCGCATAAGAGACGACAGAAACTGCACCGCCGGATCGTGCACAAGCGCCTGAGCCCGCAGGCGCGCCGCCGCCGCAAAACTGTACGCCTACTGCTGTCGCTGGTGCTTTTGCTCATGACGATTGCCGGCGGTTGGATCTCCTATCCTTATCTCTGGAATGCGATCTGCACATCGCCCTATTTCAACGTCTCGGAAATTACCTTAGTGGGCTTGGATCGAGTCAGCCGGCAAGAACTGACCGATAGGCTGCCCCGCTTGAGCGGCGTCAACAGCTTCACCCTCGATCTCGAGCAATTCGAGGCACAATTAGAATGCCACCCCTGGGTGGCCGACGCGCATCTGCGCCGCCAGTTGCCCAGAGAATTGATCATTGAAATCCGGGAACGTGAACCGGTGGCGCTGCTGTCCCGCGCCGGCCTCTGGGCCGCCGATGAATCCGGCATCATCCTGCCTCTGGACTCGCCGCGCGGCGAACTCAATTTCCCGCTGGTCAACCTGGAGCCCGGCCCCACGCCCACGCCCGGTTTGGCTCTGGCTGAAACCGGTGTAGTTGAGCTCTTGCGGAACCTGCACGGCTTGCAGCGCCGTCTGCCGCAGCTCTGGGAAATGATCTCCGAGGTCTCCTGGAATGAGAAAGATCAGATCGAGCTCCTGGCTTTTGACCATGCCGCTAGAATTCTGCTCGGGAAGGACATGACCTACCGGCAGATGGTCGCCCTCTACGCCTTTCTCCTCCACGAAGGGCAGCGCGAGGGCATCGCCGATATCGAATTCATTGATCTGCGCTTCCGGGGACAGGTGGTGGTCAAGCGCGTCATCGCGCAGACCGATTCCACCAAATCCCGCGCAGCATAGAACTTATGGAGTTATGGTCATTGCGAGTCCGCCGCGGCGGACGAAGCAATCGCATAAAATCAAAGAGATTGCTTCGCTTCGCTCACCATGACTGAGTTAAAGCGAAGGTGCTGTCGCCCACCGCGGTTGATAAAAGGGGGCAGCACGGGAAACCCGGCGCCACCGCCAAAGCAACACCTGATAGACGCATGAAGACGGAGCAGGAGTACTATGTTCGGCAGAAAGAGATCATCCGGAAAGAGCGAGCGCGAGATTCTGGCCGGGCTCGATCTAGGCACTACCAAGACCAGCGTCATCATCGCGGAGCGCGATGATGCGGGCTTGAACGTCATCGGCCTGGGGAGCAGCCCCTCGCTGGGGATGAAGCAGGGTGTGGTGGTCAACATCGAGCACACGGTCGAAGCCATCGGCTCCGCAGTCGAAGCCGCCGAGCGCATGGCCAATGTGAGCGTGGAATCCGTCTGGGCAGGCATCGCCGGAGATCACATCCGCTCGGTCAATTCGCGCGGCATGATCGCCGTCGGGCGTTCCAAAAACGGCATGGGCAACAAGATTTCACGCGAGGACATCGTGCGCGTCATCGAGACTGCGCAGGCTGTCACCTTTCCCGCCGACCGCGAAATCCTGCACGTCGTCCCGCAGGATTACCTGGTGGATGACCGCGACGGATTCAAGGATCCCGTCGGCATTGTAGGCACGCGTCTCGAAGCCAACGTGCACATCATCACCTCCGCCCTATCGGCGGCTCAGACCATCCACCATTGCATCCAGCAAGCCGGTCTTCACTTAGAGGATTTGGTGCTGCAGTCGCTGGCTTCCAGCTTAGCGGTGCTGAGCCACGACGACCGCGAACTGGGCGTGGCGCTGATAGACCTGGGCGGAGGCACTGCAGACGTCGCCGTCTATTACGACGGTTCCATCCGCCATACGTCGGTTATCGGACTGGGAGGCGAAAACGTCACCCGCGATCTGGCGCACGGCTTGCGCACCCCCATGAACATCGCCGAGAAGATCAAGATCGAATACGGCTGCGCGCACCGCAACCGCCTGAACCGCACCGAGCCGATCGCCATCGCGAGTGGGGATGACCGCCCCGACCGCCAGGTCACCCAGGAGATCCTCTGCGCCATCATCCAGCCGCGCATGGAGGAGATTTTCGATTTGGTGGTTCGTGATCTGCGCCAGGCGGGCTGCTATCAGCGATTGACGGCGGGGGTAGTTCTGACCGGCGGCGGCGCCTTAGTGCCCGGCGCCATCGAAGTCGCTGAGGAAGTCTTCAATTTGCCGGTGCGCATGATGAAGCCGCAGGGGCTCTTCGGACTGCGGGAGGTCGCCCAATCGCCTATTCACTCCACCGGCGTCGGTTTGATTCACTACGGCATCCTGCAGCAGGACAGCGAAGCCAAGGGGATGGCCGCTCGCAAACGCAGCCGCATCCCGGCGAAATTGCATCAAGGCAAATTACGCCGAGCGGGGCAATGGTTTGCCGAGAAATTTTAATCTGACACCTCATGACATTCAGATGGCATAACCAGACAAGACAATCAACTACCCCATATAACCCTGAGGAGTCGGCATGGAAGAGATGAAAATCCGCTTTTGCGAGGAGGATCGCAGGCGGCAGGCTCGCATTAAAGTTCTGGGGATCGGCGGCGCCGGCTGCAATGCCTTGAACGGCATGATTGAAGCGGCTCTGGCAGGCGTCGAGTTCATCGCCATCAACACCGATCAGCAGGCGCTGGAGCGTTCGCTGGCGCCGCGCATTTTACCCATCGGCCACACCGGCCTGGGGGCCGGCGGCGAACCCGATCTGGGCCGCCAGGCCATGGAAGAGAGCCGCGAGAAGCTCTACGACGCCCTGGCCAACACCGACATGGTCTTCATCACCGCCGGCATGGGCGGAGGGACGGGCACCGGAGGTTCCGCCGTCGCCGCCGAAGTCGCCAAGGAACTCGGCCTCTTGACGGTAGCCGTCGTCACCAAGCCGTTTTTAAACGAAGGCCGTCTGCGCATGGTGCGCGCTGAAGAGGGCATTCGCAATTTGAAACAGCACGTGGACACTCTGATTCTGATCCCCAACCAGCGATTAATTGCCATTATCGAGAAGGGGACGCCGCTGGCTGCCGCCTTCCGTCGCGCTGATCAAGTCCTGCTGCAGGCCACGCGCGGCATCAGCGACCTGATCACCGTGCACGGTTTCATCAATCTCGATTTTGCCGACGTCAAGGCCGTCATGGCCGAAGGCGGCGACGCTCTGATGGGCGTGGGCGTGGCCAAAGGCGAAAACCGCGCCGTGGAAGCGACCCAGCAGGCCATCGCCTCGCCTTTCATGGAGGAGGTGTCCATTACCGGAGCGCGCGCCGTCCTGTGTAATATCACCGGCGACCTGACGTTTGACGACTACAACGAAGCCTCCAACATCGTTCATGAGGCCGTCGGCGACGACGCCAACATCTTCATCGGCGCGGTACTGGATCCCAGCATGAACGACGAAGTGCGTGTGACCATCATCGCTACCGGCTTCAACAGCGCCAAACCGCAGCGGGTGGCCACTGCCGTTGGCTTCGGCGATCCCGCCCGACTGGTCAGCTACCGTCCGCAGCGGCTGGTAACCGATCGTCCGGTGGTCAGCGCCGGCGCGCCCAGCGCGGTGGAAGCTACCGCTCAGGCCAAGAATCTGACTTTGGATCGTCCTGCGGGTCCGGCAATGATTGACGATCGCAATATCCCCGCGTTCTTACGAAAACAGCTCGATTGAGAACCGTGAAAAAGCGCCCCAGCGCCGGCCGCCGCGGGGTTAAATCATTCAACTGGCTGGCTCAGGAGAAGCGACTGCTCGACATCCGCTTCCCGCGCCGGCCTCAGAGCGTCATCCTTTTCCCCGCTCCCTATCCCACGGCCGTTGCCAACCTCGGTTTCCTGACCATCTGGCAGCGGCTGAACTCCATCCAGGATTTCACCTGCGACCGCGCTTTCTGGGATCCGCAACATCCTGAGCCGGTTCGCAGTCTGGAAATGGATCTGCCGCTGCGCGATTTTCCGCTGATCTTCATCTCGTCCTCCTCGGAGCTGGATCTGGCGGAGGTGATCAAGGCGCTGCTGGCCAGCAACATCGAACCGGCGGCCAAATTGCGCGGGCCCAAGGAGCCGTTTATCGTCGGCGGCGGCATCACATTAACGCTGAATCCAGCGCCCTGGACGCCCATTCTCAACCTGGCCCTCCTGGGCGAAGGCGAGGAGGCGGTGGGGCAGTGGATGCGGATTTATCAGCGGATGCAGGAGCGGGAATCGGATCGTGGCGAGCTTATGGCGGAGAGCTCCCACCTGCCGTTCGCCTTCATCCCTTCCATGCCGAGGCGGCCGCTCTACCCGGCCGTCAGTCTGACCTACATCGAGGATCCCTCGAGCTCGCCGGTGATTCACTCCAAGGGCCATTTTGGCGAGTGTTACCTGATCGAGATGAGTCGCGGCTGCCCGCGCCTCTGCCGTTTCTGCGCCGTCTGCGGGGTCTATCCCGCACGCTTCGCCAAAGACGAGGCCGTCCGCGAAAAGCTCGGCCAAGCCAAGGAGTTGAAGGCTCCCAAGATCGGCCTGCTGGGCGGCGCCGTGGGCGACCACCCAGCATTGAAGCAGATCGCGGACGAGATTGTTGCCAAGGGGCGGGAAATCACCATTTCATCTCTGCGCATCGAACGCAGCGAGCCTGAGCTGCTACAGATCCTATCGAAAGGCGGCCTGAAGACCCTGACCGTCGCGCCTGAAACCGGCAGCGAAGATCTGCGCCAAATCGTCGGCAAAAAGGCCTCCAACGACGACATCGTCGCTCTGGCCGGGAACGCCGCCCGAGCCGGCATTAAAACGCTGCGCCTCTATTTCCTGATCGGTCTGCCGGAAAAAGAGCCGCCCCAGGCGATTGTGAACCTGGTCAAGAGCCTGCGGCGAGAGGTGCCACGCGGTCTCAAGTTAGACCTGAGCGTCTCCAGCTTCATCCCCAAGCCGGGCACGCCCTGGGAGCGCGCCCCCTTCGCCGACGTCAAGGAGCTGGACGCCGTCAAGAAGGCATTGAAGACCAAGTTGCAGGGAATCTCCGGCGCTACCGTTCATTTCGAAGCAACCAAGTTGGAAAGAGAAACGGCCCTGCTGTCGCGCGGGGATGAGACCATGGGCGAGGCCCTGCTGCGGGCCGTGCGCGCCGGCCGGCCGCTCGAGCAGGAGATGCGGATGTCAGGATTGAACGCGGAGAAATATCTGGATTTCACGACCTGGCGCGGCGAAATGCTCTGGGAGATCATCGCGCGCCATGCGGCGGGACGAATGTAGGAATTTTTATCTTTAAGCCGTCATGGCTCCTCCATGACGTTTTAGACGCAGATAATACATACCCCCCAATAGCAGGCCTCAGGCAGCGACGCGATAAATCCCTATTTGAGGCGCTTTCGCAGGATTTCAGGCGCCGCAGCGATGGCATCGGACAGCTTCTCGGCGGATTTCGCTCCCGCCGTCCCGAGGTGATGACGGCCCCCACCTCCGCCCCCCATCACCGTAGCGATCTCCTTGACCAGCGCGCCGGCGGACAGCTTCTTGCCTTTAATCAGATCATCCGTCACCACCACCGCCAGCGAGGCCTTCCCTTCCTGCGAAGAACCCAACACGCCGACGAGATTTGATCGCTTCTCGCGCAGAGCATCTCCCAGCGTTTTCAGGTCGTCCATCGAACGATCCGCATAAATGGCCGTAACCAATCTAATGCCTTCAACGTTCTGCGCCTTCTGGATCAGTTCTTCCACTTCGCCGCCGGCGGATACTTCCTTCATCTGCGTTAGTTGCTTCAGCAGAATCTTTTGCTCATCCGTTAGCTTCTGAACCTTTTCCAGCACATTGCCGCCGCGAGCCGATAGGACGTCCTGAAGCGAGCGGATCAGCCGCTTCTCTTCCAGCATGGCCGCCAGCGCCTTCTCGCCCGTCAACGCCTCGATGCGCCGTATCCCCGCCGCCGCCGCTGATTCCGAGGTAATGCGAAAAGCCAATAATTGATCGGTGGAGCGCACGTGCGTGCCGCCGCAGAGTTCCGCCGAAAAGTCGTCCACCGTCACCAGTCGCACTTCCTCGCCATACTTCTCGCCGAAGAGGGCCATGGCGCCGCGCTCCTTGGCTCCTTCAAAGCTGGTAATCTCCCAATTCACCGGCATGGCTCGCGCGATGGCGTCGTTAACGATCTCTTCGACGCGGTCGAGATCGGCCTCCGAGGGTTTTTCGAAATGCGTGAAATCAAAACGCAGATAATCCGGGTGCACCAGTGATCCGGACTGGTTGATGTGCTTGCCCAAGACCTGTCGCAAGGCGGCTTGGAGCAAATGCGTCGCCGTATGGTTGCGGGCGATGTTGGCGCGGCGGCGGGCATCCACGATAGCGCGCACGCTCGGCCGTAATACAGCATCGGCGTCACGATCAAAGGCAATCGTACCCGATGTAACCCGCCCGAGGTGGACGATGTCCTCTCCAATCTTCTGAGTATCCTCCACTTCAATCGCCCATTCCGCCGCTGACAGTGTGCCTGTATCGCCGACCTGTCCGCCGGATTCGGCATAGAATGGGGTGCGATCCAGAACTATGCGAACGCGATTATTGAATTGGCTAAAGCTGGTCACTCGGGCGTCCATGATCTCCAAATGCGTGTAGCCGAAGAATTCCGACGACTCCGCTTCCGTCAGACGCTGTAGAGCCGATCCTTCGAAGCCAGCATTCTGAGCGGCGAATTTTCCGCCGCGACGGGCACGTTCACGCTGCCCCCGCATGGAACTCTCAAAGCCCTCAAGATCTACAGTCATTCCTTGTTCGCGGGTCATTAGCTGCGTCAGATCGAGCGGAAAGCCGTAGGTGTCGTAGAGTTTGAAGGCCTCTTCGCCGGGCAGGGACGATTGTCCCTCTTTTTTCACTCGCTCGGCCAAGTCGGCAAATAATTCGATGCCGCGATCCAGCGTGCGCCCGAAGCTCTCCTCTTCGCCGCGAATGACGCCGCTGATATGCTCGCGCCGTTCACGGATTTCGGGGAAGGCGTCGCCCATCAAGGCCGTCAGGTCGTCCGTCAGGCGGTAGATGAAGGCGCGGTGCATGCCAATCGTGCGGCCGAAGCGAGCTGCACGGCGCAGAATGCGGCGCAGGACATAGCCTCGACCGTCGTTAGACGGCATGGCGCCATCGGCAATGGAAAAAGCCAGAGCGCGCAGATGATCGGCGACCACACGGTGGCCCACGCCGCTGTCGCCGCGGTCGTAGGGGGTTTTGGTGACCTCTTCGATGCGGCGGATAAGCGGCATGAAGAGGTCGGTCTCGTAGTTTGAGGGGGCGTTCTGCAGGACGGCGCAGAGGCGTTCGAAGCCGGCGCCGGTGTCCACGTGCTTGGCGGGAAGTTCGGTGAGCTTGCCGGATTCGTCACGGTTGTACTGGATGAAGACCAGGTTCCAGAGTTCGATGAAGCGACCGCAGCCGGAAGCGTTCACACCGCAGGCATGGCCTCTAGTATTTTCCAGCGAGCAGTTGCCGGGCCCGCGATCAATGTGGATTTCGCTGCACGGGCCGCAGGGACCGGTCTCCCCCATCTCCCAGAAATTGTCCTTGCCGTGACGGGATATATGTTCGGGAAAAACATCTGTCTCGGAGCGCCAGAAGCCGTCGGCTTCGTCGTCTTCGAGGTGGACGGTGGCATAGAGCTTATCCTGGGGCAGCTTCCAAACCTCGGCCACGAGCTCCCAGCCCCAGCGGATTGCTTCGCGCTTGTAGTAATCGCCAAAGGACCAATTGCCCAGCATTTCAAAGAAGGTGTGGTGGATGCCGTCGCGGCCGACCTCTTCCAAATCGTTGTGCTTGCCGGAGACGCGGATGCACTTCTGCGAATTGACCGCGCGCGTGTAGGGGCGCGTTCCCTGCCCGAGGAAGACATCCTTGAACTGGTTCATCCCGGCGTTGGTGAACAGCAGCGTCGGGTCTTTCAGCGGAACGACCGACGAGGATGGAACGAACGTGTGGCCGCGTTCTCGGAAGAAATCGAGGAATTGGCGGCGGATGTCAGAAGAGGAGTGTGGGGAACTGGGTTTGGTCATGGATTTAGGAAGGGCGAGGCACGCCTCACCCCTACGTTGTCCGGATTAAATTCATCTTCCGCCCATTGGGCGGGATTATTGATGATGTATTCGCGGATTTCCTCAATTTCGCGGTCATTGTGAATGATATGCTCGTAATAATTGCGCTGCCAAACGGGATTACCTATTGTGCCCCGCTGGAGATTGATCATGCGGGTCAAGGCAGATTTAAACGCCCCGACAATCGCACCCAAGGAACCGGGTCGTACGCCCATTCGTAGGGGCGAGGCGCGCCTCGCCCCTACATCCGGATTCTGAACCGTGCCATAATCAAGAATGCAGACTATGCCATGAACATGATTGGGCATGATAACAAATGCATCTAATTCGACATTCTGCCGGAGTTGATGAATTCGCGCCCACTCGTCTTTGACCAGCATGCCCCAGCCATTCAGCCGCATCCTGCCTTTGATGATCTCCCCAAAAAGACAAAGCCGGTTATGTGCGCAGATGGTCACATAATACGCCCCGGCCTGTGAATAATCATAACTGCGCAGGCGGAGGGAATGGCGAAAGTTACCATTAAAGCGATAGGTCATAAATGCAATTATTCTGTCTCAATCTGTGGATCAAATAACAGTTCGATTACTGGTATTTCAAACAGCGTATTCTTGCTCAAGTAATCTGGCAATGGCATATTTCTTGCTTTGTAGAAGTGGCCAATTATGTTCCCCGCAAGAACGGGATATTTCTCAAAATAGTCAGGCGAAAATATTCTGTTGTGCGTATTTTCAAGAAATAATTCTTTTGGATTTGGATGAACAAGTTTGTGACGAGTCGCCTCTACCAGATCCAGAAACTGATCCCATAAAGGTTTATTTGATTTAGAGATTTTCTCAATGCCTTCTGCTTCGCATACGACATTGATTCTGTCCTTTAAATCGGATAGCTTTACTCTTACCATCTCTTCGAAATCGTTAATGTGCCCATATTGCTTGTAGAATTCGGCATAATAGGCTTTTGCATTTAAGGGATGCCCCGTATCAGCCTGCAACTTGAAGATTCGCTGGATTTCGCGGGATTCCCTCCAGATCTCATATAGCTGATAGTTGATGAAGGCCTCAACTGCCAAGTAGCTATAAATTGCCGCCAAACTTCCAAATGCAAAATTTGTGGTAGAGAACAAGCCCTCTGATTGATTTTCTGGCAATCCTTTGGAAGCTGCCTCCGAATTTCCTTCTTCTTTCCTCCAGCGCAGATTTGACTTAAAAATGCATCTTGCCATATCAAGGTAGGCCCTGCTAATATGGATTGGGATATTTTTGGTTTCAGTGGACTCGCCGCCCATCTTACCACTCATCTTGCCACCAAGTTTGGACTGAATCCATCCCCAAATCTTTTGGTATGGCATCATGCCGTTTCTTTATAAATTACCGACCAATAGCAGCAGCGATTCTCTTCCTCATCTTTCCCCACGTCCCCGTGATCAAAAAACTCTCCTCCATATTCCCCACCATCCGCTCGAACTTCTTCATCGGCGCGGCGAAGGTGAGGGTATCCGCCGGGACGTAGGGACGGGCGGAGGGGTCGAACATGCCGATGACGCAGCGCGGGTGGGCGGAATCTCGCTCCAGATAGGGATTCTGGACGATGGAAGCGCAGCCGGCGCCGAAGGGGGCGATGACGCAGTCTTCGACCTCGTCGAATCCCGCCAGGGTGTACAATCCCGCGAGAACATCCGGCGCGGCGAAGAAGATGGCGACGTCGGGATCGTCCGAGCCGGCTAGCTTGTCCCAGCGCTTGAAGACGATGAACTTCTTGGGGGCCTGAAACTTCGGCCAGCGCGCCATGACTTGGCGGACGATTTCAGGCGACTTCTTATAGCGCTCCCCTTCCAGTTCGCCGGGAATGCCGCAGGAGAGGAAATATTCGAAGTTCTTGCGCAGGGTATGCGAAAAACCGCAGTATCTTTTTCCTCCGGCGCAGCCGATGGAATCGGGGCCGAAACGCAGCGGCCTGCCCTGGCACACCTTGACCAAGTTGCTGATCAGGCAGCGCCATTCGGTTGATGCTTGCTGGAGTGGCAAGCCGTCGTCCTCATTGGTATAATAGAAAACAATGGGGAGATCCGCTTGGGGAAAATATTTTTCCCAGCGCCGGGTGAATTCATCTTTGAGATCTTTCTGCATCTCCTATCATGCATTTCGCTTGATGGCCATCACCGTCAAATCATCTAAGATAGACGCAGAGCCACGGAAAGATCGCAGATCTTCAACGCAGGCGGCAACGAGATCTTTGGGCGAGAGATTCCGGCTGCGACTCGCCAGTTGCTTCAAGCGATCCTCGCCGTACTCGCTGCCAGAGGCATCGCGGGCTTCGGTCAGGCCGTCGGTATAGAGCAACAGCATGTCGCCACTCTGCAGCCGGATTTTCTGCGCGGCGTAGTCAAGTTCGCAGAACATGCCGATGGGCAGGCCGGTGGCTTCGAGAGTGCGCAGACCGCCCGCATGGATCAGCAGCGGCGCGGGATGGCCGGAGTTGCAGATCTCGACGGCGCCCGCGCTTTCCGCGCGGGCCAGCACCAGGGTGGCGTAGTGCGTGGAGATGGTGCTTTCGCAGAAGATGCGGTTGGCGCGCGCGGCCAATTGCGCCAGCGTCGCGCCCGACGTGGTCAGGCCGCGAAAGAGCGCATGCAGGTGCGCCATCAGCATGGAGGCGGCGACGCCTTTGCCGGAGACGTCACCCAGGAGTATATAGAGGCTGCCATCGCCGGATTCGGAGGAGATGAAATCGCAATAGTCTCCGCTGACCGAGCCGGCGGGCTCATAATGGTAGAAGGTCTCCCATCCAACAACCTTGAGGCTCTTCGGCGGCAGCAGTTTATTCTGGATTATCGCGGCCAGATCGAGGTCTTCTTCGAGATGGCGCAGCTCATCGGGCGAAAGGTGATCCAGGCAATTGCGAATCAGTGGATCGGCCAGCAGCCGGTCGCTCTCGATGCCGTCATGGCAAACTTCGCACAGGCCGTAACTGCCGCCGTTCATGCGCTCCAGAGCGGCGTCCACCTGCTGCAAGAGTCGGATGAGGGATTCCGTCTGACCGTACTGGCCGATGGCGGCCGACAGGCTGCGCTGACGTTCCTGAAGCTGGGAACGGATGTAAGTATCACGAATGGCGGCGTCCATAGATCTTTCCCCCTCTCAAAAACCTGTACTGGCGTGCTCCTCTACAAGGCATCAATGACTTTTTTAAGTTTGGCCCGGACCTGCTTGGCAACATCGCCGAGATAGAGATTTGGCACAGCGGCCATGGAAGCGACTGGGTCAATGGCGGCGACTTCCACCTGGCCACCTTCCAGCTCCTGCACGATGACGTTGCAGGGGAGCATGGTGCCGATCTTGTCCTCGGCCTGCAGGGCCTGATAGGCGAAGGGTGGATTGCACGCGCCCAGGATGCGGTATTTGCGGAAGTCCACGTCTAACTTCTTCTTCAGCGTCTCCTTGACGTCAATTTCGGTCAGAATGCCGAAGCCCTCCTTCTTCAGCTCGTCGGTGACGCGAGCGATAGCGGCGTCGAAGGAGGTGTTCAGAGTTTTGGAGAAGTAGTAGGGCATGGGATCCTCAATTCCGGAACGATTAAATCAAAGTCTTGCTTATCGTCACTGAGCCGGCAAAAGCCAAAGAATCGTCCAACTGCAATGTGGCAACCCCCTTTGAAGCGTTGGGTACTTGAATTCGCAGTACTTGATTGAGACCTGGTATGCTGCGCTTTCGAACTATTGGCACATCAGTACCATCCTCTAAATACGTAAAGGCAACATTGAAGGGACCCGGTGTTTGGGTATTAGGATTAAATCGAAATCTAATCCAATCGTCCACTACCACAACGTCCTCGACAAATGTCCATTTTCTTTCAAATAGCGGCCCTCGTTCATCCAACTTGATGAACTGAATCCAGTCTTTGTGCATTTTAGAGCCTAGCAGATGTATAAGCATCTGTCTTTCAGCAGCAGATCTGCAAACGATAGCCCTTAACGCTGAGTTCAACGGCATACTATCCGGCACAAGCACTTCGGCATTTCGGTGGAAGATGATTTCTTCTTTGTCCTCGCCAGGAAGTATTGCACCATGGTGAAATACGAGATCGAAGGGAATACTAAGGAAGAATTGGTGCGAGGCGCCATATACAACTCTGCTCTTGGCCAGATTGCCATTTGAGAATTCAGTCTCGTCTTTCAGCAAAACCTGAAGAGTATCAAATACAAAATATACAGGAATTGGGCAGTGTGAGCCTAATTCTCGCTGACCAATTGGACGAATGCCTTCCCTGCAATATTCTGTAGGTGTGCGTGGTCGAAAATACAAGCGTACATACTTCAAATGTTCTGGTTTGGTCTGGCTGATGATCTCCGGACTCGCATTGTCGACCACCATTAAGTTCCGTTTTTTTGCTTCAGCTCGGCTATAGAGACATCCACTTCTGATTATGCTCGTGGCATTGCGAATATCCGTGGAATGGTATACATATCTTGGCCACCAGCCTCTTGAACCCAACTTTGATGACCATTCTTGTATATGCCCTTCAATTTCTCTTTTCCAAGATTTCATATAATCGTTTCATTTCCTAAAAGAGAGCTTTCTTCAGGCGGCGGCACATATCTTAATCCATGAATGGGCGGTCCCGCTTTCGTGCGAAGAGATACTGGCTTTACATATGCTAAGCAGCCGAGGATGCTAAACAGACTTCTTGTAAATTGGCTCCCTGCAATCCCTTGCGATATGTCCTTTTCATTAACCGTCCCACGAATCCTAAGCAAATTCCACAAATCCTCGATTTCCTCTTTGAATACCTTTGCCTCATCCGTTAAGGATTTGAAGATCAAGTAATCCTTATTAATTTCAATATTTTCGCCGAAAAGTTCCAAGTTGGAGGGTGATCTGGACTCTTTCTCTATCACTTTCTCCAAGTCTCGCCACACCTGTTCTGATGAAATCCGTTGCCGTTCAAGCATGTAGACTTCCTTTGCATAATCTGGATCCAATCGCTCTGGCGCGAAATCTGATGGCTTTGGATAAAGATGAATATACACAGGTAGTGGCAGCTCCGCCAAATAGCGCCGCATTACTGGTTCAACATCCTTCTCCCAGTCAAGTTCGCCATGGCCACATCCCAACTGGGGAAATGATACACTAGAAATGCCAAACTCAACATAGTGCTGAACAAATTTCTTTAATCCCCTCTCGATGTACGCTACCCGCGATCTCTCGCGCCAGTGCTTCTTCGTAGGGAAATTCACAATAATCTTGTTAGCAGTTCTATAAATATATAATTTTCCGACAGTTAACTTTCCAGCAAGACATATGTTTCGATACTCTTCATGCATTTTGGGGTAAATGCGCTTGAATTCGGCAGCAATTCCCTTCCCCATGACACCGACGGTATTGACCGTATTTACAAGTGTCTGTGCCGGGGAGTCAAACAGACTTGTTTCTTCTAAGTATGTAAGCATTTTCTGCCTCTGGGATTTTTATCACCTTCACGTGGGAAATTCTTCAAGATAAAGTTCCGTCGCTTCTTTCAGATTGGCGAGCGCGTCTTCGATTGTGGAGCCCTGACTTACCGTGCCTACTTCGGGCATTCGGCCACGAAGAATTTCCTCTCTTGATGGATGACCGCGGTAAAGGTTTTAGCTGCCATGATTTGTCCCATCCTCATTATGAACTGCAATCAGACGGCATCGAAATCCCCTGCTTGATGGAGACTTGACCTCCGACGAAATTCCTCCCATGCCTCCAGCATCACTTCATACGAGAATCCCCGGCTGCGGAGAAAACGCAGGGCGCGTTCGCGCTGGGCTTGAGGCGTGGCTTTCTTGGATGTGCTCATAAACGCCCGGCCATGCTTTTTCAATGCTCGGCGGGCGACCTCCCGCTCGTCGTAGTCGGGAAACTCCGCCTCAAAAATGCGGCGGAAGTGATCCGATTCGATGCCGCGGCGCTCGAGTTCGGATTCGATCAGCTCGACACTGCGGGGCGAATGGAGCAAGCGGTCGCGGGCGTAATCGGCGATCAGGGCGTCGTCATCGAGATATCGGTAATCCCGCAACTTCCGAATGGCCGCCTTGATTTCGGTTTCGGGATGTCGCCGCGAGAGCCTCTGGCGGATTTCGGCCTCGGTCAGGCGCCGGCGCGCCAAGGAACGGCAGGCATCGTCGAAGGCGGACCGCGGCGCCGCCGCCGCTGGTAACGCAGTTCTCTTTCTACTCAGGCTCCGGGACACCCAGCGCTTCTCTGACTTTTACTTCGATCTGGCGGGCCAGGCCGGGATTGGAGGCCAGATATTCGCGAGTCTTGTCGCGACCCTGGCCGATGCGGTCGCCGCCGAAGGAATACCAAGCTCCGGATTTTTCGATGACGCCATGTTCGGCGGCCAAGTCAATGACGTCGTTCAAGCGCGAGATGCCGGTGCCGTAGAGAATATCGAACTCGGCTTCCTTGAAGGGCGGAGCCACCTTATTCTTGACGACCTTGACGCGGGTGCGATTGCCGATCACTTCGGCGCCTTCCTTGATGGTGGCGATCTTGCGAATGTCCAGCCTCACGGTGGAGTAGAATTTCAACGCGTTACCGCCGGTGGTCGTCTCGGGACTGCCGAAGAGGACGCCGATTTTCATGCGGATCTGGTTGATGAAAATCAGGGAGGTGTGGGACTTGGCGACGGTGGCAGTGAGTTTTCGCAGCGCTTGGGACATCAGCCGCGCCTGCAGGCCCATGTGCTGGTCGCCCATTTCCCCTTCGATTTCCGCCTTGGGAACCAGGGCGGCGACGGAGTCAATGACGACCACATCGAGGGCGCTGGAGCGCACCAGGGTTTCGGCGATTTCCAGGGCCTGTTCGCCGTTATCGGGCTGGGAGACCAGCAGGTTGTCAATGTCCACGCCGAGATGCTTGGCGTAGACCGCGTCCAGGGCGTGCTCGGCGTCCACGAAGGCGGCGTTGCCGCCATGGCGCTGCGCTTCGGCGATGATGTGCAGCGCCAGGGTGGTTTTGCCGGAGGCTTCCGGGCCGAAGATTTCAATGACGCGCCCGCGCGGGATGCCGCCGACGCCCAGGGCGAAATCAAGCGAGAGGGCGCCGGTGGGGATGATGGCTATTTTGACGTGGGCGGATTCATCTCCCAGGCGCATGATGGATCCCCGGCCGAATTGCTTGTCAATTTGAGCAATCGCCAGTTCCAGAGCGCGCGTCTTTTCAGCGGACGTTGCGGTCATCGGTAACTCCTAAGATATATATGGTTTGCTTTTCTCGCGAATCACTTAAGGGCCCTTGCGGGGACGCAAAGAAGGCAAAGGGGATTTAAGCCGATTGCGAAAATCCACTGATGTGCAACGCCGTATAAACGGCGCCGCCTTTTGATAGTTCGCTGCGAAATAGGATCATGCGGTCAATGTGCCATTGAACTCCCGAAATGATACTCGCGCAGTCCAGGAACCGTTGGCGCAGCTCGAGCGGCCAATTAGCGCCTTCTAACCGAGCCAGGGTCAGGTGCGGTTTGAAGTCGCGCTTTTCCGATGGAAAGCCCAGCGGGGAGATCGCTGATTCGATGTCCGACTGAAGTCTCTTGACAGCTTCACCTTGATTGATTCCAACCCAAAGAACGCGCGGCGCAGCCAGCCGGGGGAAGGCTCCGACACTATTCAAAGCCAGCTCGAAGGGGCCAAAGGCCGAGGCGATTCGATCCAACTCGGTCTCGATCTTATCTAATTGATATTTTTGAGCTTCGCCGAGGAATTTCAGTGTCAGATGAGTCCCATCAGGCCGGGTCCAGCGGGCGAAAGAGACCAGCGGGCGCATCTGCTGCTGGACAGCCGCCAGGGCCTGCTGAACGGTCTCGGAAAGCTCAATGGCAATAAAAGTTCTCATCAGGCGAATCTGAAATATAGGCAAATTAAATGTCCAAGTCAAGCACCTTTCGAGGGGGATGTAGAACAGAGTTGAAACTAAATCTAACCGCAAAGGGCGCAAAAGAGGCGCAGAGGAGGCGGAAGCAATCTGCGGAAGCAATCTATGGGAGGGGATAACCTATCATTTGGTCATGAAGCAATTTGAGCACCGCCGCGGCGGCACGCTTGCGGTTCTGATCGCGGCTTTGACCGAATTGAAATTTGAAGGTTTGGGCGGCAGAGCCTTGCGAGACAACGGCGATATAGGTTAAGCCCACCGGTTTTTCAGGCGTGCCGCCGGTGGGGCCGGCGATGCCGGTTACTGAAACGGCCAGATGAACGGGACTGCGAGCCAGCAGACCTTCGGCCATGGCCTGAGCGACTTCGGCGCTGACGGCTCCGTGATCGAGGATCAGCTTTGGGGGAACTCCGAGCAGTTCTGTCTTGGCGTCATTGGAATAGCAGACGATTCCGCGTTCAAAGAAGTCGCTGGAACCGGAGACGTCGGTCAGCCATTTGGCGATCAGGCCGCCCGTGCAGGATTCGGCGACAGCCAGGCGCAGACCGCGTTCCTTGGCCACTTTTCCGACCACTTCGGGCAACGTCTCTTCGCCGCGCCCGTACAGGTAGAGTTCGAGATCGGGGATCAGCAGTGATTCTGCTTGATCCAGCCGACGCTCGATGTCGCCAGGTGACCCGCCGCGTGCCGTTAGCTTGATATCCACTCCGAAGATGCGCGGCAGGAAGGCGACTTCGACCAAAAGAGCGGCGTCGGTCAGGCGGGTCATCTTCTGCATGAGGAAAGATTCGCCGATGCCGGTGGTGCGCAGCATTCGCAAACCTAATTGCTCGCCCAGGCCCATTTCCAGCAGGCGCGGCAGGACATAGTCCTGCATCATGGCGCGCATTTCGGAGGGGATTCCAGGGAGGGCGAACCACTCGACGCCGCCCCGACTGTAATGGATTCCGGCCGCGGTGCCGTTAGGATTGGGGATAACCAGAGCGCACTGCGGAAATTCGGCCTGGTTACGCGAGGTCTCCGGCATTTCCAATCCTCGCGCAGAGAAGCGAGCCTCGACGTGCTCCAAAAGATCTTCGCGAAAGATGATCTTATCAGAGAAGAATTCGGCCAGACAGGATTTGGTCAGGTCGTCGGGCGTGGGGCCCAGGCCGCCGGTAATGATGACGGCCCGGGCGCGCGATTGCGCGTGTGCAAATGAGTCCAAGATGACTTCACGCCGGTCCCCGACGGTGGTCATCCAGCCAATGCTGATGCCGGCTTCGGTGAGCTTTTCGGCAATGAAGCTGGCATTGGTGTTGTTGATTTGCCCTTGGAGGAGTTCATCGCCGATGTTTAAAATGCCAACGTTCATGAGAGTTAGGAGTGAGTAGACAGCCGTCAGTAGACAGTAGTCAGAAAATCATGCGCAGGCGGCAAGAACTGATTTGTAGTACGCATCCAAAATCCGAGCGATTTCATCCAAGTTAGATTTGAGCACTCGAGTATCGCCGTACTTCAAATCCTGTGAGAGAATTAGATAATAACGGCACTCTTCAGCCGAACCCTGAGCAATATTCAGGAATCTCGCTTTGTCCTGCTTGCTGCGTTTTCTAAAACCTTCTGCGATATTAGCAGGAATTGAAACTGCGGCGCGTCGAAGCTGATTCGTGATTCCAAATGTCTCGGTTTTGGGAAAATCCACAGTCAATTTATACACATCCAACACAAATTGATGCGATTTTTTCCACACAAGGACATCTTCGAATGTTTTGGCTGGCTGCAACATGTCACCTCCTTAGCGAGAACTGCTGCAACTGACCCCTGACTACTGACTACTGTCTACTGGCTACTGACTACTTCGAGACAAGCAATTTCTCCGGATTCAGCCCCAGGAGATTCTTGGCAACGAAGCGGCCGTTCTTCCGGATCAGCTTGCCGTCGAAATAGATCTCGCCACCGCCATACTCAGACCGCTGAATGCAGACCAGGTCCCAGTGTACGGCCGAACGGTTGCCATTGTCGGCTTCATCTTCATAGGCGTTGCCGGGAGTAAAGTGGAAGCTGCCGTTGATCTTTTCGTCGAAGAGGATGTCGTCCATGGCGTGCTTGATGACGGGGTGCACGCCCAGGGCGAATTCGCCGATGTAGCGGGCGCCTTTATCGGTGTCGAGGATTTCGTTCAGTTTCTTGGTGTTATTGGCGCTGGCTTCGACGATTTGGCCTTTTTTGAAGACAAAGCGGACATTTTCAAAGGTGAAGCCACGATTGGAGGAGGGAGCATTGTACTGCAACACGCCCTCAACTGAATCGCGCACCGGCGCCGTGAAAACTTCCAGATCCGGGATATTCAGATGACCGTCGCATTTGATGGCGGGAATATTCTTGATGGAGAAGCGCAAGTCAGTGCCCGGACCTTTGATGTGAACTTTATCGGTCTTGTTCATTAAAGCCACCAGCGGGTCCATCGCCTTGGATGCCCGCTTCCAATCCACTCCGGTGCAGACGTCGAAAAAGAAATCTTCAAAGGCGTCGCTGGACATCTTGGCCATCTGCGCCATGCTGGGCGACGGGATGCGCAGGATAACCCAGCGGGTGTGGCGCACGCGCTGCTGAAGATGGACGGGTTTCAGCCAGAGTTTTTCATACATCCCCAATTTCGCCGCCGGCACGTCGGATAACTCTTTAGAGTTGACAATGCCGCGGATGCCGATGAAAGCCTGCATTTTCTTCATGCGGAAAAGCTCCGTGCTGGCTATGGTTCTGATCTGCGCTTCGGTGGAGTGCAGGAAGAGTTCGCGCTGCAAGCGCTGAGTCTTATTTTCGAGAAGGGCGTGCGCGCCGACGGCGGCGACTTCGCAGATCAGCGCCTGAATCATTTCGATGGGGCAGTCGCTGAATTCGATCAGGACGTTTTCGCCTTTCTGCAGGCGGGTGGAGTAGCGGACCAAAACTTGAGCCAGTTTTTGATAGCGAAGGTCTTGCATGGTGATCTCCGGGATATAGAAGTCTTAATTTGATTTTTGTGCAATCCCCACTGCCCCCTTTAGGAGAGGAGAGGATGGGGTAAGTCCCCCTTTTGTAAAGCCCCAAGAGGGCCCTTAAGTGGGGGGATTTAGGGGGATTATTAAAATTACCTAATCCCCCTACCCCCCTTATAGGAAAGAGACCTTTGAAATATTGCATTTGGACAACAACGCTGTCACTCCCGCGAAAGCGGGAGTCCATAACAATTAATCATTTACCTGGATTCCCGCTTGCGCGGGATTGACATCAAAGCGAATATTTCAAAGAACTCTTATAGGAAAGGGGGGAGCATTACTGCGCTTCCAGTGAGGCTTTCAGACGATATGCTGGCAGCTCTTCGCCGGAGAGGGCTTTGACGAGCTCGTCGTGAGTCGCCTTGACAGATATACGCTCGATTCGATCCGCATATCCCTTCTTTTCGAAGAGGAAGCTGAAGGTAAATTCGCCTTGAGCCTCTGGATCGGCGAAGTCAAGGCTGCTCGTGACTTCATGAGGATAGTGGACGATGACTTCGTAGCCGCGGGTCAGATCGGAGTATTCGGTGACGTGGAAGCAGATGACAGTCTTATCGAACGGGGCACGTCCGAGGTGGTCGCCCTTCTGCTTTTCTTCGGGATCGTAGGCGTAAACGTCCGCGCCCGATGGTTCGGACTCGAAGCTCATCTTGATCGTGGCTTCGTGACGATTCATGACCTTGGCGTTAGCGGGCGCGGTGCGTTCCCCGGCGAAGCGGTAACGGTATTTGCCGGAGTCTCGGCTGCCGGCGCAGCCGGAGACGAGCAGGAGAAGCGCCGCCAGCAGGAAAGGAGCGACGATTGCTTTCATAAATTCCTCCACGAAGTGAGATCATGGTCTATTGAAATCCCAATAGGAATTAGACCATTCAGCCGCCCCAAATGTTGCCAACATAATCAGGGACAACGAGGCCTTTTTCAATAATGCGCTGCCTCCACATCCACTTTTCCTCGAAATGTTCGATAGATGTAAACAGTATAGAAAATGACAAAGGGCATGCCGATCAGGGCGATGATGAGCATGACTTTCAGCGTTAATGGGGAGGAGGAGGCATTGTAGATCGTTAGACTGTTCAACGGATCGGGGCGCGCGGGGACGAGCAGTGGGAAGAGGCTCACGGCGGCCAGACCGAGCTGGGAAGCCAGGGTCAGACTTGATGCGAGAAAAGCCCGGCCATAGCGTCGCTTTCGCGCGAGGCGGGGGATGGCGATCAGCGATATGGCCATCATCGCCAAGAGAATATAATAGAGCACGCTGCGGGTGGCGTGCACAAAGAGATGGGGCGAGGTGAGAACCGTCGCGAAGGTTGACAGAACATAGAGCAAGACGAAAGCGGTCCAGGAATTTATGATCCATTTGTGAAGGCAATTCTGCAGATCGCCCCCGGTCTTCGAGGCCAAATAAATGGCCCCGTGCAGAGTGATGACGGTCAGGCTGAGCAGGCCGATCAAGATTGAGAAGGGATTCAGCAGGCCGAAGAAAGACCCCTGCCAGACGGCGTTTTCGCCGATGGGCAGGCCGCGCAGGATATTGCCCAGAGCGACTCCCAAGAGCAGCGCGGGGATCAGGCTGCCCAGGCCGAAGCACCAATCCCAGAAGCGCTGCCAACCGGGATCCGCGAATTTGCCGCGGAATTCGAGGGCCACGGCGCGGGCGATCAGGGCAATCAGAAATACCGCGAATGCCAGATAAAATCCGCTGAAGACGGTCGCATAGACGATGGGGAAGGCCGCGAAAAGCGCTCCGCCGCCGGTCAGCAGCCAAACTTCGTTGCCGTCCCAGACGGGGCCGATGGCGTTGTAATAGAGGCGTTTTTCGCGCAGGTCGCGGGAGAAAAGCGACAGGATGCCGACGCCCAGATCGAAGCCGTCAAGGAGCGCATAGCCGATGAACAAGACGGCCAGCAGAATGAACCAGATGGTGTTCAGATCTATCATGGCTTCATCTCCGCGAGCTGGGCATTGTCGGCGCCGTGCTTGACGAGGCGCCGAGACAGGTGGATCCAGGCGATCAGCAGGCCGGTGTAAATCAAGCAGAGGAGGATCATCGTCAGGAGGATATTGCCGGCGGGGACGGTCTTGGATACGGCGTCGGAAGTTCGCAGAATGCCGTAAACGATCCAGGGCTGGCGCCCGACTTCTGCGGCGGTCCAGCCGAATTCGCAGGCCAAGACGGGCAGGGGAATACACCAAATCAGAGTCTGCAGAAACCACCTCTTATCCCATAACTTCTTTCGCCAGAGCCAGAAAGTCCCCAGCGCACTGACACCGATAAACAGCATCCCGAGGACAACCATATTGTGAAAAGCCACAAACGACAGCCAGAGGGGCGGGATTTCGTCCGCGGCAAAGTCGTTGATGCCCTTGATGGGAGCGTCAATATGGCCGAACGCCATCCAGGAGAGCATCCCCGGGATTTGGGCCTTGGCGCGCAACTCCGGCGACGGTTCTCTGTCGAAGGGGATGCCGAAAATCACCAACGGAGCGCGGGTTTGACTCACATACAGCCCTTCGATGGCGGCGAATTTGGAGGGCTGAGTGCGGGCCACTTGCTTGGCATGCTCGTGGCCGAAGGGAGCGAGGTTTAGGACGGAGACGATGAAGGCGAAGGGAATCGCGATGCGCAGAGCTTTCCGCGCGGCTTCGGTCTGGATGCCGCGCAACAACATGTAGGCGGCGACTCCGGCGACGAAAAACGCTCCGGCGGTCAGGCAGGAGTCCAGCGTGTGGAAAAAGCGCGGCAGCGTCGAGGGATTGAAGACGGCGTCGGCGAAGCTGGTCAATTCGGCGCGGCCGTTGCGGAGGGTGAAACCGGCCGGCGTCTGCTGCCAGGAGTTGGCGACGATGATCCAGAAAGCCGATATCGTCGCTCCGACGGCGACCATGAGGCTGGAAAACCAGTGCATCCCTTTCGACACCCTGCCGCGGCCGAAGAGGTACAGTCCCATGAAGGCGGATTCAAGGAAGAAGGCATAGATTCCTTCGGCGGCCAGGGGCGCTCCGAAGATGTCGCCGACGAACTTGCTGTATTCGGCCCAGTTCATGCCGAACTGGAATTCCATGACGATGCCGGTGGCGACTCCGACGGCAAACGTCAGAGCCATGAGCTTGCCGAAGAGCTTGCCCAGCGCGAGGTAACCTTCATCTTGACGCTTCCAGCCCAGACCTTCGAAGGTCACGACCAGCCAGGCCAGGCCGATGCTGATGGGGGGAAAGATGAAATGGAAGCCGACGGTCAGCGCGAATTGCCAGCGGGCGAGGAGGGTTGCATCCATAAGCCATTCTCCACGGGAGGCTTGGTTGCGTCCACGAAGTGGTCCTTCGGACAACCCAGCACGTACGGGGTGGGGCCACCCCGTCTCCTGGGATTATTCGGCGGCTGTCGGGTGCGGAGACCCGACAGCACTATAACCGGTTACACCCGTAGTCGGGCTGGTCTCCAGCCCGACGAGCTCCGGTCAGGGTCGAGACGACCCCGACTACGACATTAATCCGGTGCAAGGCGCGGCGGCGGAGACGACAGCGATCAGGAAGATATAAAGGCGCAGGGGCAAATTCAAGCGCAAAGGTGTGCATTTCGCATAAATAAAACCGCCAGGTGGAAACACCTGGCGGCCCATGTAAACGCTCATTACATCTTTTCCTGCCGGGTGGGCGGCAAGACGCCCGAGCCTCCTGGAGGTCGTGGAGGACGCCACCCGACAGCCAATAAAATATATCCCCGCGGAGGAAAATGCAAGAGGAAAAGAAGAAAATTCACATAAAAAAGCCCCCCGGAGGGAGTGTGAGAGGGAGGGGGGAAGCAACCCGGTAATCCCCCCTACCCCCGTTTAGGAAAGGGGCGGTGAGATCAGGCTACGGGATTATCGTGGGCAGGTTCGACTCCGACGACGTGAAAAGTCAGCCCCTTGGCGCGGCGGTTGACCTGCACGGTGCAGCCGGGAGTCATATGGCCTTTGAGGATCTCTTCGGCTATGGGATCTTCCAACAGCCGTTCGACGGAACGGCGCAGCGGGCGGGCGCCGGTTTCGATGGAATAGCCTTCCTGAGAAATGTGGTCGCGGGCTCCGCGGGTGAGTTCGATGCGAATGCCGTACTCGCGCAGGCGATCGTTGATTTCGCCCACATAAATGTCGAGAATTTTGAGGATGTCCTCGCGCTCCAGCATGCGGAAGACGATGATCTCGTCCAGTCGGTTCAAGAATTCGGGCCGGAATAGCTTGCCGACGGCGTCCTTCATTTTGGCGGCGACCTCCTTCTGCTCGGGGCCTTTCTGGTCCTTGCTGAATCCGTAGGCGGCGGCCTGGGTGGCTTCGCGCGTGCCTAGATTGGAGGTCATGATGAGGATGGTATTCTTGAAATCCACCTTGCGGCCGGAGCCGTCGGTCAGGGAGCCGGAGTCGAGCACCTGCAGGAGGATGTTGAACACATCAGGGTGAGCTTTTTCGATTTCGTCCAATAGAACGACGCTGTAAGGATGGCGGCGGACTTTTTCGGTCAACTGCCCGCCTTCATCGTAGCCGACATACCCGGGAGGCGCGCCGATCAGGCGGGAGACGTTGAACTTCTCCATGTATTCGGACATGTCAATGCGGATCAGCGAATTTTTATCTTCGAAGAGGTGTTCCGCCAGGACCTTGGCCAGTTCGGTCTTGCCCACGCCAGGGGGCCCCAGGAACATGAAAGAACCAATGGGGCGGTTGGGATTGCGCAGGCCGGTGCGGGTGCGGCGGATGGAACGCGAAATGACTTCAATAGCCTTTTCCTGACCGATGATCTTGCCCGAAAGACTTTCGCGCATGTGCAGCAGCTTTTCGCCTTCGCCGAGAGCCACCTTGGTGACCGGAATGCCGGTCATCATGGAGACCACGATGGCGACGTCTTCTTCGGTGACGGTGATGGGCGTGGGCGTTTCGGTGCGCTGCCATTTTTCGCGTTCGGCGCGCAAGCGGGATTCTAACTGCAGCTTTTGATCTCGCAACCGGGCGGCTTTCTCATATTCCTGCGATTTGACCAGATCCTCTTTCTCCTGACGGATCTTTTCGACGTCGGCTTCGAGCTGGCGAATTTCCTGCGGGATGACGATATTGGTCAGGCGCATGCGAGAGCCGGTCTCGTCCAAGACATCAATGGCTTTGTCGGGCAGGAAGCGATCGGTGATGTATCTATCCGATAGGACGACGGCCGCCGTGATGGCGTCATCGCTATATTTGATGCCGTGGTGCTGCTCGTAGCGCTCTTTCAAGCCTCTGAGGATCTCATTCGTTTCCTCAATGCTGGGGGCATCCACCATGACTTTCTGGAAGCGGCGTTCGAGGGCGCCGTCTTTTTCGATGGATTGGCGGTATTCGTCGAGAGTGGTGGCGCCGATGCACTGGAGTTCTCCGCGGGCCAGGGCCGGCTTGAACATGTTGGAAGCGTCCAGCGATCCAGAGGCCGAGCCAGCTCCGACGATGGTGTGCAACTCGTCTAAGAAGAGGATAACGTTGCGATTCTTCTCCAATTCGTTCATGACCGCCTTGACGCGCTCTTCAAACTGGCCCCGATACTTGGTTCCGGCGACCATGGCGCCCAAATCGAGTGCGACCACGCGCTTGTTGAAGAGGACGGGCGAAACTTCGCGCTTGACGATACGCAGCGCCAGTCCTTCGGCGATGGCGGTCTTCCCCACTCCGGGTTCGCCGATCAGGACGGGATTATTCTTCTTTCGGCGCGACAGAATCTGGCTGACGCGGGCGATCTCTTTTTCGCGGCCGATGATGGGATCGAGCTTGCTCTCCACGGCCAACTTGGTGAGATCGCGTCCGAAGTGATCCAGAACCGGGGTTTTGGACTTTTCCTTTTCCTTTTCTGGAGCGGGTTTGGCAACCGACGGTTCTTTGGGCGAAGACTCGCCGCGCAGGAGGGAATCTAATTCGCGGCGGATGGCGTCATAGCTGATGCTGAAACTCTGCATGACTTGCGCGGCGATGCCCTCTTCTTCCTTGCTCAAGGCCAGCAGGAGGTGCTCCGTGCCGATGATCTCGCTGTTGTAGTTCTTACCCTCGATATAGGAGACTTTGAGGACGCGCTCGGCGCGCTTGGTGAAAGGGATGTTGCCGATCTTCATGGTGGCGCCGCTGGGCTCGATGAATTCTTCCACGGATTCGCGGAGCTCCTGGAGATCGGATCCCAGATTCTTGAGGATGGTGATGGCCAGGCCTTCCGATAAGCGCAGAAGGCCCAACAGGAGATGTTCGGTATCTATGTAGTCGTTTCCCAGCCGCAGCGCTTCTTCTCGGGCGTGCTGGATGACCTGCTGCACTCTGATGGAAAACTTATTGTTCATATTCCGGTTCCGCGCATTGCCCCGCCATCAATGATGGGGCTACAAATTTCCTCAAGCCCCCGCTTAAGAGTCTTCGACCTGATGGGGGCTCCGTATCTTAATCTTCAATTCGGCCATCTTTTAAACGCAGGATGCGGCCACAGTGATCCGCGAAGGCCGGATCGTGGGTAACGATCAAAAAGCTCAAGTTCCGTTCGGCGGCCAATTCGAAGATCAGATTCTGCAATTCCTGCGCCGTGCCCCGATCCAGATTTCCGGTTGGCTCATCAGCCAGGATCAACGGAGGATTATTTTGCAAAGCTCGTGCCAAAGCCACGCGCTGCTGTTCGCCGCCGGACAGTTCGCCGGGTTTGTGATTTAGCCTATCGCTCAAGCCGACTCGCTGCAACAAATATGAGGCACGTTCACGCTGTTCAGCTTCCAAACCGCCGCGAATCAGCCCGGCCAGACAAACATTTTCGAGAGCCGTGAACTCCGGCAAGAGATGATGAAATTGAAAGACGAAGCCGATCTGAGAAGCCCTCAGTCGCGCCATCTCCAGGTGCGAAGCCTTGCCCGAGGCCCAATATTTGGAGCCGTTCAACAGGATTTCGCCTGCCGTTGGGCGATCCAGCCCCCCCAACAGATGCAATAGGGTGGATTTGCCGACCCCAGATGGGCCGACGACCGCAATTGTCTCACCCTGGCGGATCTCCAGATCCACGCCCCGAAGAACTTGCAGTTCCCTGCCACCTAAATAGTAACTCTTGCGGAGATCCCGCGCAATGAGCAGGCTCACATCGAACCTCCTCGAAGACGCGGATTATGGTCTAAATAGGGGGACATCCGCCTAAATAATACGGTTGGAAAATACAGATTCCAAGCACTAAATTCAAGGAAATTGTTGGGTGCTTTGACCCTACGGTGCAATTTCATGAGAATTCGGGCACAAAGGATTATTCATAGCGGATGGCTTCGACCGGCACGAGCGTGGCCGCTTTGTGGGCTGGATAGATGCTGGCTAACAGGCAGAGTATTAAAGCAGCTACTGCAACTGCAATGAAATCCGATGGTTGCATCAATATGGGGAGGACATTCAGGAAATAGACATCGGGAGGAAGCGAGAAGAATTCATATTTGATCTGCAGGGTGCAGAGTCCCCAGCCGATGATCGTCCCTAAGACGGTTCCGATGACGCCGACGGCCAGCCCTTCATAAATGAAGATGCGGCGGATACCGGCGTTGGTCGCGCCCATGGACTTAAGTATGCCGATGTCCTTTTTCTTTTCCAAGACGACCATTATTAGGGATGATATGATATTGAAGGCGGCGACGATAATGATCAGGGAGAGCAAAATGAAGCTCATCCATTTCTCGATCTTCATCCAGTTGAAGAGGTTGCGGTGCATTTCGTACCAGGTGCGGGGGGCGTAGGGATAGGGTAGAATATTCTGAATGGCCTCCTTCACCTGAGCGGCTCGGTCGAAATTGTCCAATTTGATTTCCAATCCGGTGACCTTGTCCCCCATGCGGAAAAGCTCCTGAGCTTCGGCGAGGCTGACGTAGGCGAAGATGTCGTCATATTCATAGAGGCCGGTTTCGAAGACGCCGGCGACATGGAACTGGCGCGCTCGGGGCTGCATGAACGATCCGGCGGCTCCCGGGCTGAAGAGGACGACGGTATCCCCGAGTGTGGCGTAGAGGCGATCGGCCAAAAAGCGGCCCAAGACGATACCGGGGTGGTTTTCATGGCCGGTGACGTCCTGACGGCCCAGATGCAAGCCGCCGTAGATGACCTTCTGAGGCAAATCGGATACCTGCCCGATGCTGCCGGACTCAATCCCGCGCACAACGACGCCTTCGGTGTAATTGGAATTGCGGATCATCCCCTTGTCCATGACGTAGGGCGAGACGCCGGAGATGTGATGGATGCCGCGCACCAAATTCATAATGGAATCGGCATGAGCGAAGCCATCCTCGTGATGAGTGGTCAGGCGGATGTGAGCGTCGGCGCCGATGATGCGGCCACGCACTTCGGTTTCGAAGCCGTTCATGACCGACAGCACGATGATCAGCGCCGCCACGCCGATGGTGACTCCGGCGATTGAAATGTAGCTGATCAGCGAGATGAAGCCGGTGCGCCGCTTGGATTTCAGGTAGCGCGTGGCGATGAAGAGTTCGTAGGACATTTTGCGTAGGATTCGGGATTCAGGATACGGGATTCAGATAAAATCCGCGTAGGGGTTGGGCCTGCCCCGCCCGTGTTATTCATGCAAAATATGCATATGAAGGAAGTTGCAAAAAGCCGAGACGAGAACTCGCCACTCGTGCGGGCAAGAAGTTGCCCAAGTGACGAGAAGTTGACACACGCCCGTGGGTGGGCTGGGCCGCCCTTTTGTGTCATTTTTGCTCTGGCGGGTAGGCCACGAAGTGGCCCCCTTGGGAAAGCCCCGAGGCAATCTCGCCACCGCGCCCACGTGTCATTGCGGATCCGCCGCGGCGGACGGAGACCTGACGCTGGCTTCGCCCCGCCACTAATGACGGGGCTACGATCTATGCAAGCCCGCTAAAGCGGGCTCAATTATTGGTGCAGATTGGATTAGTTCGCAGGAGGTAGACTAATCCCTTGCTAGATATCAAATTCTGCACGTTTTTTCTCGATACTATCAACAATAAATTTGCATTTCTTTTGAATTTCATCATAATTCATATTTAGATTATCTATTACAATTTGTCGATTTGTTTCCATGCAATTGGTATCAAATGAGAGACGATGGTAAAATCTAGCGTTGTCGATTTCTTCATTTAATATGGCGACTTGTGACCTTACTTCAAGAATTAAAGCTTGCATTTCGGATTCTAAGATCCACAGTTGATTTATGACGGATTCTGTGAAGGGTAGTGTGAACGTTTTTAAGGAGATGCTCGTACCCTCGGGTGCCTTCGTGTAATTAGCCAACGCTTTAAGATCCGCTGGCAAAGCTTCCAGCAACTTGTCCAAGGCGCCCAGCATTTCAGGTGAACAGTCAGGTTGGCACTTTTCATAATTGTGCTTTAGCCATGAAATAGAAGAATTATCAAGCAAGCCACGATGACTCAGAATATTATGGCGAAGAGCAACCAACCTGAATACAAGACCCTTTAATTCAGAAACAATCAAAATTTTTAGCTCCTTGCGCTTAAAATATTTCTCCACCCGCGAGCCAATTGGTTGACCTAGTAATCCCAGTAACCAGCCAAAGAAAATATAGAGTATCTGCTCCATGATAATCCTTTCGCGATGTACACCATTGAAGTTTAGTTAGGGAGAGCGAATTCATGCAAGGTATTAATGCATGCCAGAAGGTATCTGCCGCCCCTACGCGTAATAAGAATTAGGTGTCAAAACGGCATTTCAAGTTCGCCTTTGATTTCTTTCACTTTTTCAGCTTTGGATGCATCAACTTTTTCTTCAAGATGAGTGATCCATTCATTTAGTCTCTGCATAAATGCTTCTTGAGTCTTCTTGCCTGAGATATTTTGGCCTTCTTTAATTAGAGTACTCCTAGCCTGTAATTCCAGGCGGCTTTTCTTTCCTGGCAGCAATGCCAAAATAAGGGGATCAACAAAATCCATGACCTCTGTCTTATCCAAGAAGGCACCAAAGCCAGATAACGCATTCAGCAAGGCTTCATTCAGTTCGTTCTTGAGTCTACAAAGAATGTGGGTCTTTATTAGCTCGATTTCCTCTTTGTCCTGCATATATTTCAAGTCCGTGCATCTGAAAAAAGCCGTCTCATACCTGAAGACTTTATTCTGATCTTCCTCCTTAACAATGTTCACGAAATGTCTAGTAACGATTTTCTTAGTCGCTTCGGTTGATTTCTGAAATGCATGCCTAAAGCATGCTTCCAAGTTGGGGAGCGAGTCGAGGTCCGGCGAGGATCCGTCTATCCAGGTTACGGATTCCAGAATTATGCTGAAATACCTATTGGGCAGTACATTCAAGAGCAACCGTTCTATCTCCTTTGGCTTCATCGAATTCAATAATTTGGAGACAATTGACACTGCTGATGGATCCCTTTCAATTTTCGCAACAATCTGCTCAGCAGTTGGACCATAAACTCTATGATGGCTATTAGACACCTCTTCAACTATCATTTCGACTAAGGCGGTTGCGACCTGCGAACTATTTCTATCAACCTTCTCTTTCAGCCGGATTTGACGGCCAGGATGGATAAGATTTCTGTACTCGCGTATTACATTGCTTAGACCAGCCGATTTGGACGTAAGAATTCCTTGATCCTCAGAAGCTTTGATGAGCTGACCCAAGTCCATTGACAAAACATTGGTACCTGATTTCTTCTGATGATAATCGATTGAAATCAGATAGTCAGCCAAGACTGCTTCCACAATGCTTCCAGCGAGGACATGAAGTGATTTCCAAGATTCACTTTGCTTTGCTTTCTCCAGCTCTCGATAATCATTTTCAAGTGAAACTCGAAAGTCCTCATCGCTGATAAAGTTAAAATTCGCCATTTAGAATCCTCCATAAAACTATTGTAAGCTGTCGGGTCTCCGCACCCGACAGCAGCCTATCCCCCACCCCTTAAAGAAAACCCGTTCCAACCCCCAAGTCAAGCCCTTTCTGCGGCGAAACGAAATGGCGGGAAACCTGCGGGGAGGACAGACATTCCTGAGACCTTTGAAATATTGCATTAACCCTACAACCATGTCACTCCCGCGAAAGCGGGAGTCCATGATATTAAATTACTTAACTGGATTCCCGCTTACGCGGGAATGACACTTAAACGAATATTTCAAAGAACTCATTCCTGTCTGTCTCACATCCGCAACCGGTCAGGCAAGAATGCCTGACCTCCCCTCATAAGTTTTCCGCCCCCTGCCCAAATAGCGCGGGGAGCATCTTGGCGTTTCTTATCGCCTGCCCCATATGGCAGTTGTTCATGAAAGAAATAATGCGGCGCGCCTTCTTGGACATCTCCTGGACATGGGGCAGCCATTCGTTTAATTCGGCTTCGGAGTAGAGATAGTCGTATCGCCGGCTGCCTTCGGATCCCCACCAGGCGGCGCTGTTGCGGCCGTGGAAACGGATGTAGCCTTCGCCGTTGGTGACGACGCCGGTCAATCCGGGCAATCGCGGCAATTGGGGTAAATCCACGTTCACGAAGCCCAGTTGATGCCGTTCCAGCGACTCATAGACAACTGGCTTGAACCACGAGGTGTGCCGGAATTCGACGAAGAGCGGTTCGCGGCCGGCGAACAGTTCGGCGAGGCGCACGAGATAGCCGGCAGTGTCGGGATTCTTTTTGAACGAATATGGAAACTGCGCCAGGAAGCCTCGCAACAGGCCGCGCTCGCGCAGCGGCGCCACCGCATTATGTAACTCGCCCAGGGACGGTTTTGGATCCTGCCGCTTGTGAGTGACGTCCTGATGGACTTTGACATAGAATCCGAAATCGGCGGGCACGCGATTGGCCATCTCGGCGAAGACTTTGGGCTTAGGGATGCCGTAATAGGTGGCGTTGATTTCGACAACGGAAAAGTGCCGGGCGTAGTATTCCAGCATGGCCTGCGGCTTGGTGCCTTCGGGATAGAAGGGGCCGACCCAGTCCTTGAAGTAGTAGCCAGAAGTGCCGACTTGGAGAGGAACTCCGAAGGCTATAGCGGCTTCATTGTCTGCGCGGTCTGGCATCGGTCGGCGGGCCGGTCATCGGTTTCGGAAAATTGACGTTGCGCGTGTGCGAACGCAGATGAATATCAAGAGTTGAAGTACGGCGGATGATGCCTTCGCCGTACTTGGCTTTCAGGGCGTCAATGGCCGGGTAGAGCTGGCTTTTGCGGTTGAAGAGATCCATCTGCCGGGTGCTGCGCGGTGCGAGATTCGAGACCGATACGCCCAGCAGCCGGACCGGGGTATCGTGGATGTAATGTTCTTCGAATAGGCTCCAGCCGACTTTGAATATGTCATTTTCATCATCCGTCGCCGAGCTTATGGAGCGGCGGTGCGTAACCGTGTGAAAGTCGCCATAGCGGATGGTCAAGGCGACGGTGCGGCCAGCCAATTCGCCTTCTCGCAGGCGGCGGCCGACCATCTGCACGAGCGACAGTAGGTAGGCTCTTAACTCATCCGTGTCTTTCGTATCCTGCCCGAAAGTGCGCGAATGGCCGACGGATTTTTCATCGGGGCGCTCGTCGTCGGTCAGGACTTCCCAATCCAATTCGGCGCGGATGATCTGCTGCAGGCGGGCGCCGTTCACGCCGAAGCGTTTGTAGAGTATTTTCGAATCGGCGTGAGCCAACTGTCCCAGATTGAAGACGCCGATGTCGTTCAGCGCTGTTTTCAGGCGCGGGCCGATGCCGGGGACTTTTTCGACGGGCAGAGGGAAAACTTTCTCCTCGAGATTTTCGCGAGTGATGATGGTCAGGCCATCGGGTTTCTGCAGGTCGGTGCCCATTTTGGCCAGGATGCGCGTGGGGGCGATGCCCAGAGAACAAGTCAAATGAAGATCGTCTATGACGCGCTTTTTTAGTTGACGGCCCAGGTTCTCGGCGCCTTTCCAGTAGGTCAGGACGTGCGTGATGTCCATATAGTATTCGTCAATCGAAGAAGGTTCCAGGCGATCGCTGAAGGTCTCCATGATCTGCGCGACGCGGCGGGAGATTTCCAGATAGATGCCGCCGTGAGCGCGCATAAAGACCGCGTGAGGACAGAGGCGCTGCGCCTGATAGAGCGGTGTGCCGGCCCGGATACCGTAAGGGCGGGCTTCGTAGGAGGCAGAGGCCACCACCGAGCGGTCTTTGCCCGGGATGCCGCCCACGCAGACGGGCTTTCCTTTCAGCGTCGGATCGCGAAGTTGCTCGACCTGGGCGAAGAAGGCGTCCATGTCGAGATGGAGAATGGTGGAGGATGATTCGGACATAGATCAGAGCGCGTCGGCAGGAAGCCCTCGAAGGGGCGGGCCACTTCTGCACGACTATTTTTTCAACTCAAATCCCCGCACGATCACATAGGCGATCAGCGCGAAAAGGAAGAACACCAGCAGCATCCAGGCGACGCTCTGCATGGTGCCGATGACGGTGTGATAGACTTCGAGCATCCAGCGATCCCGCGTCAATTCCAGGATGAGGTTGTCTTTGCCGGACGGGTTGATGTACTTTTCGAGATCCCAGACACGGACGCCGCCGGAGATGCCCACCACATAGATGGCGAACGTGATATACTTGCTCCAGGCGGTGTAAATGTCGTCCGTCACCAAACGCTGCATGATCCGGGAGACGGGCTTCTTGAAGAGAGCGGCCACAATCGCGCAGATGATGAAGGCTTCCACCAAGTTGACCAGTAATAGGCTCCAAAACATGTAACCTCCTTGGGATTAGTTGAGATTTCGAGACCGTCCCCAGTTTCTTATCTTCATGCTAACGGCATTCTTGTCGGAATTGCGCGAAGGCCCGTCCCGCCCTCTTAACTATGCTCCACTATAGGATCGCTTGGTCAGGCAGATATTTCTTCAGGAAATCAAGCGTAATCGTGCGCAGTTTGGCGTCGAGGATTTCGAAGACCTTAAAGGTGATTTCCTCGGGTACGCCGCCGTAAAACGCCTGCGCAATGCCTCCGGTAATACAGGCCAGCGTGTCGCTGTCTCCGCCCAACGAGATAGCATTCCGGATGGCGTCCTCGAAGTTCTCGGATTCGAGAAACGCAATGATCGCCTGCGGGACGGTACCCTGGCAAGTCGCATCGAAGCAATAACTCGGTCTGATTTCAGCCAGCGCTCGGGAGAGATTATAACCGAATTTGCGTTCGACGAACTCCTTGATGGAATTCTTCGATTCGCCCTGCCGGGCCAGAAATATCGCCGCGGCCGTGACCTGCGCGCCCTTGATGCCTTCGGGATGGTCATGAGTCACAGACGCATATTTCTCGGCGGCAGACAATACACTATCAAGACTTTGGCAAGCGAAACCCACGGGGCTGATGCGCATCGCCGCGCCATTGCCGTAACTGCGGTAGGGCTTTCGGGAATCCGATACTGCCCATTTGAAAAAAGCAAGACCGTAGCCGGCGTCAGGATAGCGCTGAAAATACTCTTTCAGCTTGTCAACATAATTCTTACGATGAAGAATGGCATCCGCCAGCGCGACCGTCAAGACCGTATCATCGGTGAACTGACAATCAGGATGGAAAAGCTCGAAATGCTTGTACTTTATCGGATTATGCTCGTAGACCGAGCCGATGATGTCTCCGGCGATGGCGCCTAACATTTTTGCTGTACCCGGATGAGTCGTGTTCGGAGAATCCGAACGTCATTCAACTCCGCCCCGCCCTCAAGGACGGAGCTACGAATCTCTCAAGCCCCCTGAAGGGGGCTAACCGTTGAATGGCGGCCCTGAAGTGATTGTCTCGCCACAAACCGCCGCCATCCGAATTATCTCATCTGCGGAAAGAGAATCACATCTCGGATGCTGTGTTGATCCGTGAAGAACATGGTTAGCCGATCCACGCCGACGCCCAGGCCGGCGGTGGGGGGCATGCCGATCTCGAGGGCGGTCAGGAAGTCCTCATCCAGCGGCTGAGCTTCCAGATCGCCGCCGGCGTGGAGCTTGGCCTGATCTTCGAAACGCGCGCGCTGGTCGGCGGGATCGTTCAGTTCGGAGAAGCTGTTGCAGAATTCTCGGCCCACCAAGAAGCCTTCGAAGCGTTCCACCAGACCGGGATCGGTGCGGTGGCCTTTGGCCAACGGCGAAAGCTCTTTGGGATAGTCAAGGACAAAACAGGGGCCGGCGAGCTTAGGTTCAACGCGGGCTCCGAAAAGCTTGTCCATCAGCTTGCCGCGGCCGGTTTGACCGGCTTCGAGCTTCAGCCCGGACGCCTGACATTCTCGGGCGATGTCGGCATCCGACATCTTGCGAACGTCTCCGCCGGCCGCTTCGTTCAACAGATCGAAATATTTGTGACGCGGCCAGGGGGGCGTCAGGTCGTATTCTTTGCCTTCATATATAATCTTCGTTGATCCCGCCAAATCTTTCGCCAGCCGCACAGCAAGGCTTTCCACCAAATTCATGCAATAGCCGTAATCTTCGTAGGCGGCGTAAAGTTCCATCTGCGTGAATTCGGGATTGTGAGTGCGATCCATGCCTTCGTTGCGGAAGTCCTTGCCGATTTCATAGACGCGGTCCAAGCCGCCGATGATCAGCCGCTTGAGATAAAGCTCGTCGGCGATACGCAAGTAGAGGTCGCGCTCCAAAACGTTGTGATGCGTGACGAACGGTTCGGCGGCGGCTCCGCCATAGAGGGATTGGAGGATGGGCGTTTCGACCTCTAAAAAGCCCCATTCTTCCAGAAAGGCGCGCATGACGGTAATCAACTTCGCGCGCGTTTCGAAGACCTTGCGCACTTCGGGATTGACGGTCATGTCAAGGTAGCGCTGACGGTAGCGGGCCTCCTTGTCGGCGAAGGCGTCGAAAACGTGCCCCTCTTTCTCCTTGACGATGGGCAGCGGGTGAATGCTCTTGGCCAAGAGCTCGAGTTCGGCCGCGCGCACGGTAATTTCGCCGGTGTGCGTCTTGAAGACCTGGCCTTTGACGCCGATATGATCGCCGATATCCAGGTGCTTGAAGATCTCGAAGGCGCAGTCGCCAACAACGTCCTTCTTGACGTAGATCTGGAGGCGGCCGGAGCTATCCTGAAGATGCGCAAAGGCGGCCTTGCCCATCAGGCGCAGCGCCATGAGGCGGCCGGCCAGAGCGACGGTTTCGGCGGAGGCTTCCAAATCAGAGAAGCGATCCAGGATCTCCTGCGCGCGGTGAGTGCGAGCGAAGCTGTAAGGGTAAGGCTCGACGCCCAGTTTTCTCAGAGCCTCGAGCTTCTCGCGGCGGATACGCATGAGCTCGGGCAGGCCGTGGTCGTGTGATTCCATAGATGATTCAATTTAACCGCAAAGGCGCAAAGAAGGCGCGAAGAGCGCAAAGAGTTATTTATTGTCTGTAGTCGGGGTCGTTTCTGACTCCGACGAAAGTTGTCTGAATCGCCGATTAAACAGATTGAACGGATTAAACAGATTTTGTAATTGTCTGAACCACGGATTACGCGGATGACACGGATTTCGCAGATTATTTTTCGCCTAGGGGTCGGGTTTATCCCGACCCGTGTCATTCCCGCGAAAGCGGGAATCCAGTGTAATAGCACGCCTCATTCCGAGGGGCCGCATGGTGGTTGTCCATTGGTTTGCTATACTAAAAGTTCTTTGGCTTATAATCCCTCTGATACTGTTTCCTAATGCCCTCGAAGATTTCGAGCATTTCTTCCCATTGCCCTGAGCGCTTGAAATACCCTGGGTGATAGGTCCTGTAGGAGAATTTCGGAAGCGCCTGGTGCTCGACTCGAGCAAGTTGTCTATCCGGCCAAGCGCCAACCCTATTAAATTGAGCATTCTTAAAATGGGTTAAAATGTTCGAATCGTATTGGGGCACAGTAAGGAACACTACGAGATCCGGCTTAGCTGAATGCATTTCAGCGGGCAACCAAGCAAAGCGATCGGCCAGTTCCTCTTCAATGGCTTTTAAAGGCCTCATTTTATTTTGATCAACTCTATTCAGGTTGCTCCAGAGTATTTGATTCTCCTCAATTCCCAGAATATCCTCCAAGCGCCTTATAGCATCCCAAAATGGCGAACGGTAAATAAGACCTAATTCAAATTCAAGGTAGTTCTTCTGCAACCGCTCGATGCTGCCAGAATCCTGATCGATTTTAGTACTTGGGTACCATGAATTGGTTTGCTGTCCAACTACGAATAATTTAACTTTCTGGCCGTAATAGTTGTCGGGGCCGGCGAGCAGCAAAGGATTTGAAAGGCCTGCATGCTCTGTATGGAATTTGATGAAATTGTGCCAATCTCGTCGATAAATCTCTTCAAAGTTCATTGTCGAGACTCTCATCAAAATCTGTTTAATCCGTTGAATCCGTTTAATCGGCGATTCAGACAATTCAGAAGGCGGCAGCAAGCTGCCGCACTACCCTCATCGCTTTGCGTCTTTGCGTCTCTGCGTGAAATTATTTTGCTCGATCCCTAGCGAAGCTTTGCTACATTCTCGCCGTCCAAGAACACGCGCGGGACGCGGGCGTTGATCTGGGTGGTGACTTCGTAGGGGATGGTGTCCAGCCAGCGGGCGACCTCTTCGGCGGAGATGCGGTCCTCGCCCTGCCGGCCGATCAGGACGACGGGATCGCCGAATTCGACGCGCAGGTCGCCGCAGTCCACCATCAATTGATCCATGCAGACCAAGCCCACGACGGGCAGGCGCTGGCCGCGAATCAGCACCTGAGCCTTGTTGGATAGAGCTCGCGGATAGCCGTCGCCGTAGCCGATAGGAACAGTGGCGATGGTAGTTTCTTTCGGAGCTTTCCAGGTGCAGCCGTAACTGACCGGCGTGCCTTCGGGAACGCGCTTGACGAAGACAACCTCCGATACCAGCGAGAGAACGGGCTCCAGCGGGATGGACAGGCTCATGGTGTCCGCAGGCCGGCAGCCGTAGAGGGAGATGCCCAAGCGCACCATGTCGAAAAGGCTGTCAGGATATTGCATTAGCGCGCCGCTGTTGGCGATATGGCAAACCGGCAGGCGTTTTTTTAATTGCCTCAGTTGATGCAAAAAATGAGTGAAACGGGCGAGCTGCGTCCGGGTGAAGGTGGAATCCTCTTCATCGGCGGCGGCGAAATGGGAATAAATGCCGACGACCTCCAGTTCCTTCAGCGACAGGGCCTCTTCAATGAAGGGCAGCGCATTGCTCCAATTGACGCCGATGCGCCCCATGCCGGTGTCAATTTTCAGATGCACGCGGGCGCGCTTGATCCGCCGCCGCGGACGGCGCACTTCCTGAGCCACGCGACGAGCCAGAGCGACGGAGGAGACGGTCAGTTCGAGATCATATTCGAGAAAGAGTGCGGCCTGATATCCGACAGCGCCGCCGAGGACTAAGATGGGCGCGGTGATGCCGGCTCTGCGCAGCTCGATGCCCTCTTCCAAGAAGCCGACGCCGAAATAGGCGATGCCTTCGTCCACCAGAACTCGGGCGCTCTCAACCAGCCCGTGGCCGTAGGCGTTGGCCTTGACGACGGCCATAATTGACTTGCCCATTGCCAGCGCGGATAGCTCGCGGTAATTGCGGCGCAGGGCCTGCAAATCAATTAGCGCGTGGGTGGGGCGGCGGCGCTGGGCTTCCCGTTCATCGAGGACGGGATAGCGGCTGTAGATGTAGGTTTCCACAGGATTCAGGACACGGGATTCAGGATTCAGTGGGGGCGCACTACGTGCGCTCTGTCCATGGCGTCGGGGTCGGGGCGACCCCGACTATAGAACTAACTTTTTATTTGATTTTGGGACATCAAAAAAGCGCGGATGAAGGGATCCAGGTCGCCGTCCATGACGGATTGCACGTTGGAAGTCTCAACGCCGGTGCGCAGGTCTTTGACCATCTTATAGGGATGGAAAACGTAGGAGCGGATCTGGCTGCCCCAGGCGATGTCGCGCTTGCTGGATTCCAGATGATTCATACGCTCCTCTTCTTCCTGTTTTTTCAATTGATAGAGCCGGGCGCGCAGCATCTTCATGGCATTGTCGCGGTTGCGGAACTGGGAACGTTCGGCCTGGCTGGATACCACGATGTTGGTGGGAAGATGCGTAATGCGCACGGCGGAATCGGTCTTGTTGACGTGCTGGCCGCCGGCTCCGGAAGCGCGGAAGGTGTCCACGCGCAGATCGGCGGGGTTGATTTCGATGGGGACGTCCTCCTCAACTTCGGGATAGACGAAGACTGAGGCGAAGGAGGTGTGGCGGCGTTGATTGGCGTCGAACGGCGACAGGCGCACCAAGCGATGGACGCCGACTTCCGCTTTCAGGTAGCCGTAGGCGTATTCGCCCGTCACTTCGATGGCAGCGGATTTGATCCCCGCCATTTCACCCAATTGAAGATCCATTTCCTTGGCGGAGAAGCCATGCGCCTCGATCCAGCGCTTGTACATGCGCAGAAGCATTTCGGCCCAGTCCATGGATTCGGTGCCTCCGGCGCCGGCGTGGATGACAAGCAGGGCGTTACGGCGGTCGTCTTCGCCGCCCAGCATGTTGCGGAATTCGAGATCTTCGATGCCGGATTGCACTTTTTTCAGCTGCTCATCCGCTTCCTGGAAAGATTGCTGATCGTCGGCTTCGTGAGCCAGTTCGATCAGAACGTCGGCGTCTTCGAGGATTTTGGACAGAGTCTTCCAGGCCTCCGTCCAGGATTTCAGGCGGGTGATTTCCTGCAGGATGCGCTTGGCCTCATCGGCGTCGCTCCAGAGATCGGGCGAAGCGGATTTCTTCTCCAGTTCGGCAACTTGAGCTTCCTTGTTACCCAGGTCAAAGGTAACCCCGGAGATCCTGGAGGCGGGCGGTCAATTTGGCGCTGGCTTCTTTGAGTTCGTCATACATTTTGGGCTCCCTTGAGGATTTTTATAGTCCCTCCGACAAGAGGCCTTCGGTCAATCCTCTCTTAAGGAGGAGGAAAATAGGTCAGGCCGTCGCTGGAATCATGTCCAGCGTGGAACTGGACCATTCGATGGAATCCAGGTAGAGCTGGGGAATTTCGGTCTCATTGAGATTCAGCAGATGGGCCAAACGGGAGAGTTCCTCCCAACTGCCGCGCTCATAGGATCGAACCAGCTCAAAGACGGGGTAGAAAGGACCCTGGCCATTCTGCAGCGCGGCTTTGATATCGTCACTCAGCGGCAGCTCTTCGAAGATTTCCGTTTTAGTGCGATCGAGAAAGGCATCAATCATGGAGAAAAGCCCCAGCAAAAAAAGCTCCGCAGACCTTTTGCCCAAGTCCGCCCTGGGCGCGAGAAGCTCGCAAAACTTGGCGCGGACCAGGGAGTGCATCATCAATTCGCCCGGTTTATCGCGGCTGACCGCGCTCATGGCGAGCAGGGACAGCCATTTGCGTAACTCCACCATGCCCATGAGCGCCAGGGCCTGGCGAATGGAATGAATTTCCACCCGGAAGCCGAAGTGCGCGGAGTTGATGAATTTCAACAGCCGATAGGAGAGGGCGACATCGCGCTTGATGATGTCCTCGATGGGGCTGAGCTCGATGTCCTCGCGGGTGATTTCCTTCATCAAACGCAAGTAATTAATCTTATAGGTGGACATGATGCGTTCGGCGTGAAGGTTGGGCTGCCCGAAAAAATAGCCCTGAAAATACGAATAACCCATATCCATGGCTTGGCGCAAGACGACCTGGGATTCCACTTTTTCGGCCAACAACTTGGCCTTGTGCTGTTGGAAATAGCGGACGTAAGCTTTCTGCAGCTTGGGGGGCGTGGAGAGAAAATCCACCTTGATGATGTCGGCGAGGTCTATGAGCGGCTTCAACTTCTTCTCCAGAACGAAATCGTCGAGAACGATGGAATATCCCGCCTCTTTCAGCCGCTTGCAGGCCTCGACAATTTCATGAGAAGGCAGGACGTCTTCGAGGATTTCCACCGCGATTGTTTCCACGGGCAACAGGGTGGCGACCTCTTCCGTCAACAGGTTGGAGGTGAAATTGATGAAGGCCTTTTTCCCCGTCGCCAGAGTCTTCAGCCCGATGCCGAAGATGCCGTCGGTGATGACGCGGGCGGACGCCTGATCGCCGTCGAGATGATCGTAGCTGGCCTTGCCGGCCTGGCGATAGAGCAGCTCATACCCGTAGACGTTCAGCGCACGATCGAAGATAGGCTGCCGGGCAATGAAGTAATACATGTGGACCTCTGGAAATAGTTTCTTCTTAAAACGAATATAAACAAAACGGAGCGAAGATTATGGCTCATCAAATCAAGAAATGCGTCATCGAACTGCAAAGGTAATGCTGACGACGGCGGTGATGTCCTTTTCCAGAGACGAGGTATCGTAGATGCCGTAATCACTGACGTCGGTGGAATTGCGGGCCGTGATCTGGAAGACGCCCATGCGCGCGCTGCGGACGGGGCCGATTTTGCTGCCGACGCTGGAGGCGATGCTCTCGGCGCGGCGGCGGGCGTCGGCGGCGGCTTGAGCCAGCATTTCGGTGCGCAGATCCGAAAGACGCGTATAGTAATATTCCAGAGGATAGAGCTCAAGCTGAACACCTTCGTTGATCAGTTCGGCGGATCGGGCGGAAAGAGCGCTGACGCCATCCACATCAAAGCTGCGAATTTCGAAGGTCTGGCGCATATTATAGGCCAGTATCCGGCCCGTCGTTCGACCATCGGGGAAGCTCTCGGGGATCTGGTAAGTATCCGGCGGCTTCAGGGTGACGAGGCTGTCAGGCACCTGGTTATCTCTCAAAAAGCGGTGCAGGCTTTGAGCGTGATTCTGGACGTCGCGATAGGCTTCTTGCAAGCTGGGCTGCTGGCTGGAGACCGAACCGCGCCAGATGACGTAATCCGAACGGATGGGCTGCTTGGCGGAGCCGGTAACGGAGATGGTGTCGGCGGCGCGCTTGACCTGGCGGATGGCTCCGGCGGCAATCAAGGCCGCCAAGACGATGGCCAGGGAAAGGGCCAGCATACCGGCGAAATGATGATTTGCTTTTTCGCTCATGAAACGTTGCCTGGATTCCAAAATCACCCTGTTGACCATTCCCTCTTACGGCAATTCGGGGCTGTAGATGGAATGGACGATGGCTTCTTTATAATAATGAGCGAGGATTTTGCGGTAGTCGTATTTGTCGTGAGCCATGACCGCGGCGCCGATCTGACACATGCCCACGCCGTGTCCCCAGCCGGCCCCTTTGAAATGAAACGCCAGAGGCATGCCCATGTCTCCCATTTCAACGTCTATGACGAAACAGGCGCTGCGCAGATAGGTGGGCGACAGAGCGCGACGGATATTCAGCTCCTTCTGGACGAAAATATTCCTGCGGCTGCCGAGGATCTCAACCTCCATCAAGCGGCCGGAGACGCCGCGCTGCTGGGGGACGATGTCGTAGAGGATGCCGATATCCTCGCCGGTGCGCTTCTTGATGATATCTTCGAGCTCCTTGCGGGAATAGCTGACTTCCCAACGAAAGTACTTCTTGCTCGAGGCGATGGAGTGCGGCAGATCGGTGCGATTCAGACTGCAGAAGACATTGGGGCGCTCTTCAATCCATTTGCGCACGTCCTTCTCCCGGGAGAGGTCGAGACCCAGCTTTTTGGCTTTTCCTCCTATCTCATCATAGATGCCCTGCAGATAGGATTCGTCAGGGGGATTCCAGACATTGCGCTTGTGCTCCGTGTGGCCGCCGCAGACGGCGGAATAGACGGCGTCGCAGATGCGGTCTTCGTAGTAAAGGATTTCGCCGCCGGTGGCGTTGACAGCTTCATTGGTGGCGGGGGCTTCGTTGCTGATGCCGGAATAAACCTGACAGTGGACGTTGGCGCAGAAATCATAAGACTCGTTCAGGTGTCTGGTGCCGAGCTTGGCCAGAACGGCGCTGCGGGCGGCCACCGCCTGAGCTTTCAAGGCCTCGACGGGGTATCCGGCGGGCATTTCGGCGGGGACGACGCCCTGGAGGTAGCGATCCAGGGGAATTTCCGAGATGGCCATGAGCCGGGCATCGTTGCCGACGCGGATTTCAATGATGCCCTTGTAGGGACGGTCGGTCTGGGACTGCCACTGGAATCCGGCGCCAACCTTGACGCCGTAGAGAGTGATGATGGTCTCATTTCCGGCCGGGACGATGCGAAAGCCGTCTTCGATCTTGGAGGAGAAGTCGTATTCAGCGTCATAGACTTCCAGTTTGCCGCGGGGATCCTTGACTTTTTCGCGGATGACGCGGGGAGAGTATTCTTCTCCAAATTTCTGCAGGAGTTTTTTGCATTCAGCCTCAGTCTCGAAGGCTCCGGCCAGGACGCGGTACTTGGTGTTGTCATTGACCAGATCGCCGCCGATCAAGAGTTGTCCGCCGAGACGCTGCATGCGAACCTGCGGATAAAGGCGGCGCAGTCTTTCCACCACGGCCATCGCCTCGGATTCATCGCGGCAAGCGGCGACCAAAATGCTGTAAATGAACGTGCCGCCATGTGCCCCTTCGAGCAACGCGCGCCATTTCAGACGGGAGGCGACTCCGCTGAAAACGGGATCTCCTTCCAGATCGGTGATGCTGAATTTTCCCGACACCCGGAAGTCAATCTTCTCATAACCCTCCATGAAGCCGATGCGCAGAGTGGGCGGGCCGGGAAATTGCTTGGCGACAATTTTGGGAAGGGAAGCTTCCAGTTTTTCCAGGGAACTATCGGACAGGTAACCGGATCTGGGACTAACCATAGGATCCTCGTGTTTGTGTGAGGAAGCGCAGCCTGCAGAAATTAAGCTGAATACGATGAAAAGCCGCCAGGCGCCCCCCCCGGAACGATACCGATGCTGGGAGCGGTTGACGATCATGACACGGATGTCGTCGATGAATAGGGATCTTCCTGATTCGCCCCGCGGTCTGCAATCAAACCCTGATGCAAAGCGCTGAGCAGAGATTCAACTTCGCCTTCGGGAACGCAGAAGGAGGTGCGCATGGGGCTGCAACAGAACCAGCGCGGATGGCTGCCCAGCTCCTCCAGCTGGGCCAACAGACGGCCGAAATGCTTCCCACCGGGTTCCAGACCCGATCCGATGCAGGAGATGCGCGCGAAGGGCCGGCGATAGTGCTGGACGCGACCCCGCCAAGTGGAAGACCGCAGTAACTCGGTCAAGGCCGGTTGAACGTGATCGAGGAGCAGCACCGGACGGACGGTTTCGCTGTGCAGGCCGCGAATGGTTAGACCTTCGGCGCGCAAGTGCCCCAGAAGCTTCGCCAGATCGCCGGAATTGGTCAGCCGCAACGCCGTCAGATTGCGCAGGGCCACGATGCCGCGCACGCCTCCGCCGGAGAAATCGCCGGAGGTGATGATGGTTCCGATGGCGCCGGTGGTGGCGGAACCGACCGCGATGTGAACTCCGTGTTGGCGCGCCAGCGCCACGGCATCGGCCGCCAAGATTTTTGAGCCCGTGGCGGAGAACTCCAGCATTTGATCATAGTTCAAACGATCCACGATGCGGGCTTCAGGCACTTGATTGGGATCGGCGGTATAGACGCCCTCCACATCCTTCATGATGCGGCACTGGGCGGCCCCGAGAGCCGCCGCCAGAGCCACCGCCGTAGTATCGGATCCTCCGCGCCCGAGCGTGGTGATCTCCTTTTCAGTGGAGACGCCCTGAAAGCCGGCCACAATGGGAATTTGGCCGCGTTGCAGAACCTCCTGAATACGGGCACAGCGCACCTCAAGAATCTTCGCCTGCGTGTGATTCGTATCGGTGATGATTCCGACTTGCGAACCGGTCAAGGACACCGCTTCATAGGGACCTTCCGCGTTGATGGCCATGGCCAGGAGAGCAATGGAAATGCGCTCGCCCACCGAGAGGAGCATGTCGAGTTCGCGGGCGTCGGGGCGATCCGTGATCTCTTCGGCCATGTGCAGGAAGCGGTCGGTGGTATCGCCCATGGCGGAGACGACCACGACGGGATCTTCGCCCGAAGCCTTGACGCGGATAATCTGGCGCGCGATGGATTTCAGATACTCGGTGGTGGCGACGGATTTGCCGCCGTATTTCAGGACGACCGTTGGCATTTAGTTGCGAGGTCCGAATTGCGACTTCCGAATTTATATCCCCAAGACGTGGTGCATGTCATAGAAGCCGGGCTTGGCTGTGACGATGAAGCGGACAGCCGCCAGGGTCCCCAGGGCAAAGGCTTCGCGGGAAGCGGCGCGATGCGTCAGCTCCAGCCTCTCCCCCACTCCGGTGAAAAGCACCGTATGTTCGCCGATGACGTCGCCGGCGCGGAGGGAATGCTGACTGATCTTCTGCCCGGGCGTTACCTGCTGCAATTGCTGGGCGATCATCATTGCCGTGCCGGAAGGGGTGTCGCGCTTAGAGCGATGGTGCATTTCGATAATGTCAACATCAAAAGCGCCGGGGAGCAGCTCCTGAACCCTGCGGGCGAGGAGGGTCAACAGGTTGATGCCCAGCGACATATTGGCGGAATAGAGCAGCGGAATTTGAGGCGCCAGGCGCTCCATCTGCGCGCGAATTTCAGGGCTAAATCCCGTGGAACCAATGACCGCTGCAACCTTTTTTTCGGCGGCGTGCCGCAGGTGCGGCAACAGGGCTTCGGGCGGCGCGGAAAAGTCCACCAGCGCCTGACAGCCGTCCAGAAAATCGGGAGCATCATCCGGCTGGATGACGGCTTCGCCGATCTGGGTGTTGAGAGAACGATGCCCGGAAGCCTCGTAGGCTTTGGCAATAATGATATCGGCACTCAGGGCCGCCGCACGGAAGAGTTCGCGGCCCATCCGCCCGGCAGCGCCGCAGAGGCCGACCGCAATAATTTCTCCTTTACGCGGAGATGAGCCCATGTTTCACCAGCTCGGATTTAAGCATCTCCCGATGGGCTTCGCTGAGCGGCGCCAGAGGTAGGCGCACTGAACCAACGTCGTAGCCCAACAGATTCAAAGCTTCCTTTATGGCTATAGGGTTGGTTTCGATGAATAGAGCCTTTAATAATGGCCAGATCTGCAGATGTGTCTGCACCGCTTCGAGAACGCGGCCGGCGAAGAAAAGCTTCATGATCTCTTTAAGCTGACTCGGCAGAACGTTTCCGGCGGCGGAGATGGCGCCGCGGCCTCCGCAAGCCAGGGTAGGCAGAATCAGGGAATCGTCGCCAGCCAAAATGCTGATGCGATCGCCGCAGCGGACGGCCATCTCGCTTATCTGGTCGAGGTTTCCGGAGGCTTCTTTGATAGCCTGGATGCGCCCATGCGCGGCCAGTCTCTCCAGCGTTTGCGGCAAGAGGTTGACCGAGGTTCGACCGGGAATATTATAGAGAACGAGCGGGATGCTCGAAGCATCCGCGACGGCCATGAAGTGGCGGTACAGGCCTTCCTGGGTCGGCCGGTTGTAGTAAGGGCAGATCACCAGTGCGGCGGAGGCGCCGAGTTGGGCGGCGCGTTTAGTGCGCTCGATAGTGGCACGGGTATCGTTCGTTCCAGTCCCGGCGATGACGGGGAGGCGACCGGCGGATTCGACGCAGGCGGAGATGACCTGGTCCCTCTCGTCGGCTGAAAGAGTGGGGACTTCCCCGGTCGTGCCCAGAGGGACAAAGCCATCCACGCCTTTGCCGGCCAGGTCGGCGATGAGCTTTTTCAAAACCGGTAGATTAACGCGGTCATCCTTAAAAGGAGTGACGAGCGCGGGGAATAGGCCCTCAAACATTCTCAGGCCTGCATGACGAGTTGCTCTGCCGCGATGTTGAACAAATCGGCCGGGGCATATCTGGCTCTGGCATCGAGAATTTCGATGCCCACCAATTTGCCGGATGCATCGAAATCGAGATTCACGCCTTCCTGCAGCTCCAGGGTACGGTCTATTTCAACCTCCTGAATGCGGATATAAAGAGCGTCAACTTGGGAATCATATTCGAGCTTCATGGTCTCATCCTTTCCTTTTCTTCACCATGCCGGTGATAATAACCATTCGCTCTTTTTCCTTCTTTATTACTACCTTCAAATATTTACCACCGACAAATCCAAAGAGAACGACCTTATCGGGCGGCAAAATCGTCTCGGATTCTGGGCTTGAGATAATCTCGAGGATTTCCTCACGTGTGATTTTGCGCCATTTTAGCTGGCGACGAGCATGACGGCTAATCTAAAGATGATCTCCATAGTCAATCAGGAATGATCTTTCCCGGATTGAAAAGGCCCTCGGGATCGAAGGATTCCTTGATCATGCGCAGGATCTCGATTTCGGCGTTGGACATCTGCAGGCGCATATAATCGCGCTTGACGGAACCGATGCCGTGCTCACCGGAGAGCGTGCCCCCCAAAGCCACCGTCTCCTTGAAGATCTCTTCCACCGCCTGGTGGGCGCGCTTGATCTGCAGGGTGTCCGCAGGATCGAACATGACATTAATGTGCATGTTGCCGTCGCCGGCGTGACCGAAACAGGGAATGGTCAATCCATAGCGTTTGGAGATGTTCTGGGCGGCTTCGATCAAATGCGGCAACTTGGAGCGCGGCACGGAGACGTCTTCGTTCAGCTTGCCGGCAGCCAGGCGGGCCAGCGACGGCGAGACGGAACGACGCAATCTCCAGAGGCGCTCGGCGATCTCTGGATCCTCTGTGGCGCGAAACTGCAGCGCTCCGCGGCTGATGCAGATCTTCTCCACGCGGGAAATGCCCGCCTGCACCTCCTCGGTTGTGCCGTCCACTTCGATCAACAGCAGAGCTTGAGTGCCGGCGGGGAGATGAGTTCCGACATAGGCGGTGACGGCGTCCAGAACGGCCTTATCCATCAATTCGGAGACGGCTGGGACGACCCCGGCGGCCATGATGTCCGACGCTGCCTGGGCGGCTCCTTCCAGCGATGGGAAGAGGATGCGCATGGTGCCGCGCGCTGCCGGAGCATCCACCAAGCGAAGCAAAGCCGCCGTAATAATCCCCAGAGTTCCCTCTGAGCCCACCAGCAAAGGCGTAACATCGAAGGGCAGCGAACTCGAATCCAATTGGCCGGTACGGCAGATTTCGCCGTGGGCGGTGATGAATTCCAGACCCAGGACATAATGCTTGGTAGTGCCGTACTTGACGCAGCGCAGCCCGCCGGCGTTTTCGGCGATGTTACCGCCGATGGTGCTGACTTTGTGGCTCGAGGGATCCGGCGGATAGAAGAGGCCCTGGCGCGCGGCTTCCTCCTGCACTCGCGCCGTGGTGATGCCGGGGCCGACGAGCAGCGTTTTGCGCTGCACATCCAATTTGTGAATGGGATCCATCCGCTCGGTGCAGAGGACGATGCCGCGCTTCAGAGGAACCGAGCCTCCCGACATGCCGGTTCCCGCGCCTCGCGGAGTAATGACATAGCCTTCATCAATGGCGAAATTGACGGTGGCCTGAACGTCGGCCGTGGATTCGGCCAGGACGACCATATCCGGGATGACGCGCTGGGCGGTGGTATCGTAGGAATAGGTGAGCAGATCCTCGTCGGAGATTAGGACCTTGTGCTGACCGAGGAGCCGCTGAAAACTCTTGAACGATTTGGGCCGCAGGAACATCATGGCAAAAGCACGGCGGGCTGTCCGCCAATCTAAACCTGAAATTTAGGAAAAAATCCTATTTAAAGCAAGCAAAATTAGGCCTCTTCGTCCGAGGCGCTATTTTCCTCAGACCGGCGGCTGCTTCCCAGAAGGGATTCCACCAGGAGGCAGAAGCAGCTGGCGATCAGGGCGGATCGCCAGAGTTCGCGGCCGTGACGGGAGGCCTGCACTTGAGTTATCAGATCATCCGGTTCGGTCAAAATGGCTCCAGCATCCTTCCATGGGGGGAAGGTCTGCAGCAGATTGGGAGCCGATAGATCCGATTCGGCCGGCGGAACGTTTGCCGATATTAGATAATCCAGATCGCCGGCTCGCAGATGATAATTGCCAGCGGCATCAACATGAGGATAACGATAAAGGACGCGCTGTTGTTGGACAACCGGCGGGAGCTTGGTCTCTTCGCCGCCGGGAGAAATCAGAATCGCCCCGGCCGCAGCCCCCGTTGAAACGCCCACCTCCAGATCTTCCCCTGCCAGCAATGAATGACACCGCTCCTGGCCGCTCCGCGCCAGCCGCCACACCAGCCGATGCATCAGGGGAGCGAAAATGCCGCGCGTTGCCCAATCCGACCAGTCCGGATGCGGGGAGGAAGCCGACAAAATTACTCGGCCTCGGCCAAAGGCCATCTGATTGAGAAGCGGAGAACCGTCGGAAAGCCTCAGGAGCACCTCACTGGAATTACCCAACATCCTCATGGCCAGAAAGAATTGCGGGGAGACCGGCTGCGCCTCCGGACGCAAGATGCCTCGCAAGAGAGGCTGATCCGTTTGTGGAGACTGCCAGCTCCGGAAGGCGCCTCCCGGCGCCACCTTTCCGACCTTTTCCCCCCAGAGTGGAGTCTGAAGGGGCATCAGGAGATCGCGGTTGATGGCGGCAACGTCGGTGTGGTTGCCGGGGAAGATCATCAGACCGCCGCCTTCCCGGACGAAATTTTGCAATCGCAGGGATTTCGTGCGATCCAGAGCCGGAGGATCGGCGAAAATGATAACGTCAAAGAGGGAGAGCTGCTGTGCATCCCAGGCATTGCGATCAGCAGAGGTAACGTTCAGCAGAGCCTCGGAATCCGAACGGGGCGAGAGAGCCAGACGTAGCGGCAGATATTCGGTAAGATCGGCAACCATGAGGACGTCTATTCGCGGGGGAATCCAGAAGCCGAAATAAGCCTGATTATCGGCTGCCAGTACATCCTGATGTTCGATCTTAATCATTCCAATCTGCAGGCCGTGACCCTCGGGAGCGACCCGGAAGCGCTCGGTGATTTGAGTTGATGAACTCAAAGAGACCACATCTTCCGCCAAGCGGACGGCGTTGATGAAGGCGCTGCAGTAGACGTTATCGAGGCTCTTTTCTCCGTGATTGGTCAGGATCACTTCGATGTCCAGGGGTTGGCCGGGTTCCAACAGATCCGCGGTGATCCGCACGTTGCTGGCGGAGAGATTCTCGCGCGACTGCGGATCAACCTGCACGAAAAAAGGAACCGCATGAAGAATGGGATCGGGCAGATCTGAGATTCCCGCGAAGTCGCTGATCAGATAGATTTCAGTCCGGAAATTGGAGGCCGAGGCGCTGGAATGCAACTCAGCGGCGGCGCGCTGCAGAGCGGCGCCCAGATCCGCCGGACCATCGCTGGGCTGCTCGGATTTTAGCCATCGCCGCAGTGCGGTGCCATCTTCGCTGAAGGATCGGAGGAGCACTTCGGGTTGCTTCCGGGCGATGATAACCAGCGCCCGATCGCCGGAATTCAGCATGGCAAGCAAGGAATCGGCGGCAGATCGGGCAACATCGAAGCAGGAACCGCTTTGCGAGGCGGCCTGCATGCTGGCCGAGGCATCAAGGATGATCACCAGGCTGATGCGGCTGCCGGAAAGGGCGGCGATTCCGGTTCGGCTCCTCAGCGCGGGGCGCAAGAAAGCAAAGGCGATCAAAAAAATGGCCAACGTGCGGAGCAGGAGCAGAAGCCACTGACGCAGGCGCAAGCGGCGCATCTGCTGGCTCTGCAGCCGGCGTAAAAAGCGCAGTGTGCTGAAGTCAATCCGAGGGAATTTGCGGCGGCTGAAGAGGTGGATTAGAAGTGGCAACGCAGCGCCCAGCAGTCCCCAGAGAAGAGCTGAATTCAGAAAAGTCATGGCGGTCTTCAGGGCGCGCTAGTTTGCAGAATTCGGTTTTCCACCAGGCTGACCAGGATATGCCCGGCGGTGATGTGGCCTTCCTGGATGCGCGGGCCATCTTCGCTGGGAATGCAGAGGCAGAGATCGGCCAAATGGCCTAATTCTCTCTTTTGAAGCCCGAGGAAAGCGATGACCTTCAGGCCGCGCCGCCGAGCTTCGCGGGCGGCTTCGAGGACATTGGGGGAGCTGCCGGAAGTGCTGATGGCAATCAGAATATCACCGGCGCAACCCAGCGCTTCAACCTGGCGAGCGAAAATGTGTTCGAATCCGAAGTCGTTGGCGGCAGCGGTCAGAGTTGACGTATTCACCGTCAGTGCGATCGCTGGAAGAGCGGCGCGCTGCATCTTCGAGGTCAGGCGGACGACGAATTCAGTGGAGATGTGCTGGCAGTCGGAGGCGGATCCGCCATTGCCGCAGAGCAGCAATTTATTTCCCGCCTTCATGGCGTCCGCGATCCAGACCGAGGCGGTCTTCAGGCTTTCGCTGCAGGCTGCAATCATCTCCCGCTTGGTGCGCGCGCTGCTTTCCAGCGCGGCGCGGATAAAGCTGTCATCAGACATATTCATTCCGGAGAAAAGAGGGGAAAACAACTTGACCGTTTAAGTCATGAGAATTGAACTCAGGAAGCGCGCAAACGATCCCGCCAAAGCCGCTTTTGGCGCTTCAGGAGCTTGCACGGTTTGAGAAATGGCATTCTTTTCGTGGCACGGGCAAATCCAACCATTTAGAAATCATTTATTTATATAGAAGATCGGAAGATTATTTGGGTGTGAAATGGCAGGCTCAGACCGCAAATTTCATTCTGGTGGCAAGGGACTATTTACCAAAAAGGTGCGATGGGAGGCGCCAGCTCGGACCGAGGTGATTCATAGACTGATTGATGTTCTCCTTTACGATATGGTCAAACCAAAAAAATTAATGCCGAATCCCGATCCATTTTGATTCCCCATTCATTCTCAATTCTTCAAACGCAGAGGATAATTCGCCGTAACACCACCAACTTAAAAAACCGGAGCGCTGTCTTGGGGAATCTGATAAGTATCTTGGAAGAGAGTCCCACAAAAGCAGCGGCATGAACCTCCAACCAATTCAGTCGTCCTCCTTCCAAGAAAAGAAATGGTCCCGAAAAATCGGGAGCTAAAGAGGCAAATGAGAAAGGTCACAAAAATGAAGAAAATTTTAGTAACTTCGCTGCTGATTATGGCGGCCGTAGGCATAAATGCCAGCGCAGCCACATTCTATGCGGAAATGACGAATGATGACTACACGCCGGCTAAACTCTATGTACCGGTCGGTACAACGGTATCCTGGAAAAACTTTGGCACGCACACGCACGATGTCGTATCCAACACGGGCTTGTTCAATTCCGGTCCCATTACTACAGGGGGTAGCTTCAGCTACACCTTCAATTCTGTCGGGGACTATGGTTACTACTGCACTTATCATGATAGCATCCCGGTGCCTATGATCGGCACGGTGTATGTTCGCACCACCGCACAACTGACGGCATTGCTCACCTTGACCCCCGTGCGTCCTCCTATCGTCATCCCGCCGGGCGGTGGTAATTTCCAGTTTCAGTTGCTGGTCACGAATCAGGGCAGCTCGACTCTGATCTCGAACATATGGACAAAGATCTACTATCCCAACAACACCTTTAATCAGACCTGGTTGAAGACACCACAGTTTCCACCTGGAACGCGCGGAGCGACGCTGCAACAGAGCCTTCCCGCATCGGCGCCGGCCGGCAGCTATATTTTCCAGGGCAACCTCGGCACCAACCCGGATTCGGTGTTCGCTTGGGCTAATTTCACGCTTAGCAAATCGGCGGTGGATAATCTGGAGGGTACCGGTTGGGAAGTCGTGATGGTTTCGGATTGGCAGGATATGCCGAATCCGACGGCTCCTGCTGTCAATGTGACCGCGACCAGCACTTCGAAGCTGAGTTTGTCGAATTCCCCCGAGCCGTTCAATCCGAGCACGGCGATCAATTTCAGCTTGCCGGCGGACGGAATGGCGCACCTCGAGGTCTTCAACATCAATGGCGCGAAGTTGGCGACGTTGGTGAATGGCTATCGCCAGGCGGGAAATCATCAAGTGACTTTCGACGCATCGAATTTGCCGTCAGGGATGTATCTCTATCGCCTGAACTTCGGTGCTGAGACGGTCGTGAACAAGATGATGCTAGTGAAGTGAGCCGAAGGCCATCCGCCGCAGGCGGATAGCAATCAACATTCAGTAAACAGGGGCGCAAAATGCGCCCCTGTTGATTTGTGAGAATGGAATAATCTAACTTGACTTGGGCGGTTGATTGGATTATATTTTAGGATTTGCGGCACGACAAAATCACGCACCCATAGCTCAACCAGGCAGAGCAACGGACTCTTAATCCGGCGGTTGAAGGTTCGATTCCTTCTGGGTGCACAGGCACAAATCATTGGATTTGTGCTTAATTGCTCCAAGATCCCCAGAGCAAACTTCGGTGAATCTTGGAGTATTTTTGTATCTGAACCGTAGCAGATTGGAGGAGTCAATCGGATATAGCTGTCGGATTCGGGCAACCGGGTCCGGCCTTCTCATGGTACTTAGTGGCAGTTTCCGATCCTGATACATTCACATTGGTTTCCGGCTCACTAAGGGGCGGCGAGTTTGGTTGTGCCAGAAAACGGCGGGGCGGATGGGAGCGAAGTCTCGAGCCAGGCCCCCCTTGGTGGCCTTCGGAACCTGAGACTCACTTTACGATTGTCAGTTTATCGGAGAGTGTCTCTCGCTCCGTCTTCAGCCGAACGATATAGACACCGGAGGCGTTGCCGGAGGCATCCCAGGGGATGAGGTAGCTGCCGGGGGCCTTTGAGCCGGAGGCCAGCGTGGTGACGCGAGCGCCGAGGAGGTTGTAGACGGCGAGATCTATCTGCTGAGCAAATGGGAGGCTGAAGGAGATGAGGGTATTGGGATTCGCCGGATTAGGCCCCAGGGAGATTTGCAGCCCCGCCTGAGGATGGCGATAAACCGGCGGCGGCGCCGACTGCTCTCCCGTGACATTCTTGAAATACCGGATGCCGCCCCAGGAATCTCCGACAAACATATCTCCATCCCCGTCTTGATCCATATCGATTAAAAATGGCGCCGCTTGCCAGATCATCAGCTCAGGGAATAAATCTTCATTCTCTATGACCATTTGGGCGTTTTGTGGGGTGCCCGTATTGCGAATGAACAACAAGTCCTTTTCCCAGGGTTCATAATACATGGATGCATCACAAATAAACAGATCCAGATCCTGATCTTCGTCCACATCCCAAAAGCAGCCAAAGCGAAGTCCAATAATGCTAGTTCCCAGCCCCTGCCAATCCGTTGCAGTCAGCTGGAACCGGGGTAGCGTAGCCGTTCCAACATTGGTGAAGTGATAGAAATGGTCATTCATGTCAGCCACGAATATGTCCTGATCCCCATCGGCGTCAATGTCTGCCGTCATAGGATACAGACAAGCGGAGAATTGCGTAAAAATCCCCGGCAGCAAATCCGAGGTGATCAGCGTGAACTGCGGATTCTGTGGTGTTCCCTGGTTTTGGAAGTGGAATAGACCTGGCGGGCCGGGGATGGCTCCTTCACCAGCCAATAGATCATAGTCACTATCCCCATCCAGATCCACAAACCAAGGCTTAATATCAGTCACACTCAGTTGCTGAAAGTTGTCCGTCTCGAAGATGAAGCGAGGCTCCCCCAGACTTCCTTGATTGCGCCAGAGTTCCAAATGATAGCTGGAATGGTTAAACAGGTCGGGATCGCCATCTGCATCAATATCCACGAGCTTGGGATAACTGAAATTGCCCATATCATAAGTCAGATAATTAGCCGTAATAAAGCCGAAGTTGGAGCTTTGGGCTGTACCGTCGTTGCGCAAGAAGTAGAGATCCCCAGGACCAATGCTGGACCCAGAGGAATTGGGGCTTCTGCCCACGAACAGATCCAAATCACCGTCCCCATCAATGTCCACCATTTCGGGCGAGGCGTCTTCGCCCACATCGAGATTCAGATAATTATTGGACACCAGCACCATATTCGCATTCTGCGCCGTGCCGTCGTTGCGATAATAATAAAGCGTGCCATCCCCTGTGCCGATCAATAGATCCAGGTCGCCGTCGGCGTCCAAGTCGCCGAAGCAGGGATCGGCCTTGCCTTCGGGCACCTGAACGCTTTGCCAGCTCTGCCTGACCAAGGAAAAACTGAAATTCTGAGGTGTGCCCACGTTTTCGAAATAGCGCAATTCGCCTGAATAATACGTCCCGCCGAATAAATCGAAATCACCATCCGCATCAATATCCGCCGCCGCCATGTTGGTAGCAGAAAGATACTGGTTGCCGGAGATAAAAAGCGTTTCCGGCGCCGTTGAAAAGTTGCGCTGGTTGGCCGTTCCGATGTTAAAAGCCACGCCAATAATGCCATTGCAGAGCATAGCGTCATAATCCCCATCGGCGTCTATATCGCAAAAGTCAATATCGGATTCATAAGCATCGCCTGGACACACGGGATAAACAGAATCAAAAGTGGATGAAACATATTGGAAAGAAGGCGCGGTGGCGGTTCCGCTGTTCTGGAAAAGCCAGTAGTAATTTTGCTCCGATCCCGAAAAATAATCAAGATCACCGTCACCGTCAATATCGCATAATTCTGGCGTAGCAGGATCGTTGCCTCCCGACCATGGTTGATAGGGTTGCCAGCCATTTATTTCTACCGGAAAGGCCCCGGGCTGTAGCTCAAAACGCAGCTCCTGGGCACACAGCATTCCAGGCAGAAATATCAGCGTAATCCATTTCATCTTCATCTCCTCTTATATGCATAGGGCGGGATTTTTCCCCGCCCTATAATATAATATTCTTGCGCTACTTCAGCAAGAGCATTTTGCTCGTTGCCGCGTACTGGCCGCCTCTTTCCAGACCTTGGGCGGTCACTCTGCAGAAGTACATTCCGGAAGCCAATCCGGAGGCATTGAAGTGGATTTTGGGCCAGCCGGCGTTTTCTATGCCTTCCTGCAACACGCCCAGGCTCTGTCCCCGAATGTTGAAGAGTTCCAACCGCACCTTTGAACGCTCCGGCAATTCCAGCGGGATCACCGTTTCCGCATTAAAGGGGTTCGGGTAATTGGATCGGAGCTTGAATTCTGCCGGAAGCTGCGTCACCGAATGCACTCCATCCGTGAAGCTGCGCCAGGCGTAGAATCCTGCGCCAAAGCCCGAATGCGTCGGCGCGATGGGATCATCCTCCATGGCCTGCGTGCCGGGCGGCGGGATGAAGGTGATCTCCTCGTTGGCCGATTGATCGTAGAGCACAAAGGTCATCTCGGCGTTGGAGGTGTAGCCGTCCACGGTGTCCGGCGGAGCGCATCACATCCACGTCGCGCCTCTGATCTTCCTTTGGAGATCTATCTTGCCAGAATGGCTGCCGGGGAATTACGCAGACGCAGAAGCTGGTGCTGATGAAATAGCGTCTCAGTAGCCTCATTTCAGGCCGGATTCGGGTAACCGGGTCCGGCTTGCCATTTTGTGGGCCAAATCTTGACAACCGAGTCCAATGCAATACAGCTCAGGCATTCCCATGACGAAGCCACTTGCATCCACGCAAAAGGGGAAATTCTGCAAAGCGGCTTGGCCAATTGAGATGGAACAATGGCATTCCCCGCGGATCCGTCGCATTCGCCTCGAGTTTCTCAATGTTAGAAACTTAAGATTCCGCTTGAAATAATTCGTTATCTCCGATATATTGGCACAATTATTTTAATGCTTAAGTAATAAAATAACAAGCCGAGAGTTTTCTATGGGCACAAGTCGAAAATCCTCCGAACCCGCCGCACCCGAAGTCACGGCGAAATTGGCAACGGCGCCGAATTCCTGGCTGGCGGTCTGCTCCAGCACGAACCATCCTAGTGGAGCGACCTGGCAGGGCGCCAAACGATCCAACCGGCGCGAGGCGATCAAGGACGCGGCGAGTCACAACAAGGAATTCGTGCACCACGCCGAAGTGATTTCCCTGCCGCATTAACACTCTCTCCAATCCCTCTCAAACCAATCCTCGCGGTGCAGGAGTTCTTCTCGCCTCCCCTCAGTTTCTCGTCGCCTAACTCACCAGGTTTATCCCTTTCAGATCGAAATCGTCCTGCCGGAATGCAGAGATGAACTGCATGCTCTCGACTTCGTCGAAGCAGTCTTTCAGAGCGATTCGGCCGGCGTGATGTTGATTGATGATATAAGCGAAAAGATCCGCCGCCTGCAATCCCGGCGAATAGGGAGCAGGGGCGAAAAGCGGCGCTCCCAACACGCCGTGAAAACCGCTGCCATAGGGAGTCTTATATATGAGGTCCATCATGGCGGCGCTGAATTCGCTGTCCCCCGCGGCGGAGGCGCTTGGAAAGATGAATTGGGCGCTCTGCCCGGGATGAATTTCCAGCATAAAGGAATTCACGCGCTCGATGACATAAACCAGTAGGATCGAACAACGGCCTTTTCGACTTCGATCGGTCAGGGCGATGGCGCTGGCGGGAAGCATCGGCATGAGCTCAGCCGGAAGCTGATCTTGCGCCGGCTGAAATAGCCGAGTGGAACCAAACGTAACGACTTTATGCAATCGGCACAAGCTGAAAAGCTCGCGGATGAATTCGGCTTTTCGATAGCTCTCGAAGGCGCGCGGATTCAGCATTCGTCTTCCGCGTAGCGGAAACTCCGCCAGCCCATCGAGCTTGAAGAATTTCGCTTTTAGCCGAAAGAATTTGCGGCAAAAGTCGTCATATTGAGCTTCTTCAAAGGCAACGCCTGCCAGAGTGGCAAAGTAGTCTTCCTTTCCCTTGGGCTGACAGCGACTCTCATCCAAAAATACCATCACGGACATCCTTATCCCTTCATTGGCACGTCGGTCGGTTGTAGGTCCCGTCTGTTATCTATTGATCCAAAATCTGCCGCGTTACCGGTCTTGAGGGGATTTTTTCACGGAAGGTGGCGCGAGGAAGCCCCAGAACAAAATAGCGATGATCGGTTTCGACCATCGCCTTCGGCATTTCCCCTTCTGAATTTCAGGCTCTATTTGGGCATTTCGCGGACGCGAATCAGCAAGGAATCCGCCTCTTCGGAATACTCGTAGCCCTCATTTACCAGGGACTGAAGCAATGGCATGCTTCTGACTGTATCCTGCTGCAGGAGATAGGCTTCGGCCAAGTACCAGCGGGCTCGATTGCGCTGGGCCGGATCACTCAGCGATTCCGCCTTCGTGAGGGCGGCCACGGCCCGGCGTGCCTGATGGTCCAGATAATAGCTGATGCCCAGGTAAAGCCAGTAGCGTCCTTCCAAAGAATCTTCCTGCACAGCCGTCGCCAGCAGTCCGGCAGCCGCCTTGAAGTTGTTTTCTTGATAGAATTCCATTCCCTTTTGAAATGCCGCCTCGGCAGCCGCGTTGCCCGGCGCCCGATCTTGCACGGATTGATAATAGGCTTTCTCGAAGCTAAGCCATGCTGAATAGGGATTTACCTGAGGCGGATGTGTGGGCAAAAGGATTAGCAATAGAATCAATGCGGTAGCCGCCAGGGCCGGAATTACTTCTCCGGGCAAGCGCATGCCCTGGACCGCAAGAATAAGCCTTCTCCAAAGAGATGGACCTGTCGTCTTTATCGGTTCGGAGCGCTGGATGGTTGCCAGAATCTGTCGCCTGATCGAATCAAAGCTAATGCCCGAAGCCTGAAGCCTCGCCAGAACTTGGGATTTGGACTGATCCAGGGCGCGGTATAGCGGAAACATGCGACTGACCTCTGACCTGCAGAATGGGCAGTCCAGGATGTGGTTTTCAAAGCGGAGGCGATCATCCTCACGCAGAGCATCCATTTCATAGAAGGTTATGAGATGACCTAATTCTTCTTTAATGCATCTGGCCATCGAAACTCCTTTAGATCGCTTCCTGCAGCAGCGCTTTCAACTTCAGACGACAAGCGAAGATGCGCTTGCGGAAGGCATTGCGCTCCAGATTGGGCTCGGCGGCCTTGAAAAGCTCCCACAAATCAGCCATATTTTGTCCTTCCAGAATTCCCACAAAAAACGCCTGACAGAAGAGAGACAATTTGCTTACCGCCCGGCGAATCCGCTCTATCAGTTCATCATTGTCAATTTGTCCCAGAAGATCTTCCTCGGGATTCTGCTGCCGCAGGGCGATTTCAACCTCATGACGCCACACCGGGGAGGCCTCCGCTGCCTCGTCGCTCCGGGAAATTTCTGATCGTCTCTCTCGGGAGCGCAGGGCGTCTCCAATTTTATTTCGGAGGATTCCGGCGGCATAGTGTTGGGGTGTGGATTCAATTTGCTTCAGCTTTCTCGCGAACGTGATCAAGGTTTCCTGGAGAATGTCGTCGTGATCTTGCCTCGACCACCCCCGTAATCTATATTGCACGATGGGCCGAAGCGTTACCGCCAAATTTGACAAAAGCTCAGTGACGGCGGAAACATCATCTCGCTGGGCTCGCTTGAGGAGTGCCTCCCAGTCGCCGCGACCATCCGGATTTGATGTTGAATGAATGCTCATGAGCTTAGCCAATCGTTGCGTTTGGGCTAATTCGAGTTCCCGAGCAGAACGAATCCCGCCCAAGAATAGGGATGAGGATATTTCCGGCGTGTGTCCTGCTGGGCCTGATTCAAGGCCTGCGCCGTATCGGCCGTCTTGAGATGCTCATAGAAACGCTCCATTAGAAAAGCCGTTGATCTATCTTCGACGCGCCAGAGGGATGCCACCACCGAGGGAACGCCGGCGTTGATGAAAGCTCGAGCCAAGCCCACCAATTCATCGCCGCTGGTTAGTCGGCCCACACCGGTTTGACATGCCGATAGCACCACGAGTTTCGCCTTCAAGTCCAGCGTGAAGATTTCGTGCACGTAAAGCTCTCCATCCTGGCCCGAGCCTGGCGCCAGGAGGAGACTTGAGTAGAGCGGATAAGCGGCATCGAGATCACTGTGACAGGCCAGATGGAGGAGATCGTAGCCCGAGGCCAGTGTCTTGAATCTGGCCTCACTGGCCCCCTCTTTTTCGAAGATTTCACTCTGCGGATAGAGATGAGCTAAAGTCTCGATCTCATCTTCAGCGAATGGTATGGCTGAAATGGCGTCACGGCTGGTGGCAGGATTTCCCAGAGCCAAGAGCTTCTGACCCTTAGGCTGCTGACTGGCTTTCAGAAATTTGAGAGTGGATGCCGAGGGCAGATAACGAATCCGCAGCGAGTCTGCCCAATATTCTCCGCTCGGGCTCCGGAGTGCCTGGAATGGGAGGTAATGCAGAATGTCATGGGGGACGATGATCAAGTCGCGAATCCGGTTCTTTCCCCAGACGGGAGTTAGCAGGGTTTCGTAAAGCCGTTTGGAGCGCTTCTCCACAGCGCCGGAGTTGATGATGGCGTCGCGAAATCCCTTGACGTCTTCGGTCAGCTTCTGCCGACCGATGGGCAGCTCGGCGGTCTGCACTTCATCGGACGCGATCAACCAGGCGAGCGTGCGATCGGCCGCGACGAAGTATTCCAGCAAAGCGGTGCCGTGGCCCAGCATTTCCTGAACTTGTCTTAGAGTGGCGGCTTGAGCGGTCACCGGCGAGGCCACTTCCAGTTCCGGCCGATCTTCCACTCGGGATGTTCTGGCTGAGCCTGCATGTTGATCTTCATGAAGGTATTGTTCGATGCGGCTTTCGCCGACCTTCAGATCAGCCGTTGCCAGCAGATCGAGGAAAGCCCGAGAACGGCAGCGCTCGGCGTAATCGTATGCCTTCACCGCATCCCCCATTCGCCAAAGCGCCAGAATCATGCCTTCATAAATGTCGCCAGCGCCGCGCGCGTATCCGCTTTTTTGCGATTCGACCTTCAGCCGGCCGCGCGCCTTTTCGTACAGCGCCAGGGCTTTGGTGAAACTGGCGACCGCCAGCGAATCACGATTCAGAGTGAAGTATATCTGGCCGATTGTAGAATAGGCGAGTCGCAAGTTGGATTCATTCTGCAATTCCAGCGCTATCTCCAGGGCTTCCTGCGCCACTTTTAGAGCCTCGGCGTATTCTGCTTTGCGGGCGTGCAAATTTCCAATAGCCGCAAGGGTTATGCACCGGCCGCTTTGGTCATTTCGCTCGACGCAGATCTGCAAGTCTTGGAGATAGTATTCCAGGGCGCGCGAATAATTCCCGAGATCCTCGTGAACCGCTCCCAGATTGCTCAAGGTAATGCCTTCACCCTGTTTGTCTCCCAATTCCAGCTTGATCGCGAGCGCCTGCTGAAGATGCTCCAGCGCGCGGGGACAATCTCCCAATGCTTTCCAGGCGATGCCTATGTTATCCAAGGTTTCGCCTTCGCCTTTTCTGTCGGACAATTCGCGGGAAATATCCAGACTGCGCTGGTAATACTGGAGAGCCCGCTGGGGATCAAACAGAAGATCATAGACGATGCCGATATTGTTCAGCGTTATGGCTTCACCGCGGCGATTTTCTAATCGCTTCTTTATCTCCAGGCTCTGCCGGTAATATTCCAGGGCCTTGGGAAAGTCCGTGAGTTCCTTATAGGCCACGCCGATGTTACCCAGGACGCGGCCCTCGCCATCCTCATCCCCCAGCTGCCTGAAATTCGTCAAACTCTGTTGATAGAATTCCAGGGAGCGGCGGTGCTGGGTCATGGCGTCATAAACCATGCCGATATTATTCAGAGTGGTGGCTTCGCCCTTGAGATCGTTCACCTGCCGACGGATTTGCAGGCTCTGTTGATAGTGCTCGAGCGCTTGGGGATAATCCGACAGATTATTAAATACGACGCCCAAGTTGTTCAGGCATTGCCCCTGCAGCTTGAGATCGCCCAATTGCCGCGCCAGTGAGAGGCTCTGTTCGTAAGCTCGGCGCGCCGCCGGGTAGTCGGCGAAATCATCGTATATCCAGCCTGTACTCTTGAGGATTTCGGCTTCGTCGCCCTGTCGCCTTAGATCTCGGAAAAGGTCCAGAGCCGATTGCCACGCAGAAAGCGCCTGATCGAGGCTGTCCAGATCGTAGTAAAGCCCGCCCATTTTCTTCAGGATCGCTGCCTCGTTGGCGCGATCATTGAGTTGTCGGTAGGCCAAAAGAGCAGATTGAAACTTTTCCAGAGCTGATTCCAGCTCCTGGGCGCTTTCCAAAGAGTCCCCCAGGACTTGCAGGCGATCAGCGTCAGCCCGGGGGAAAACAGCCACGGCCGGCTCCTCCGCCATGATCCAACCGGAGATTCCCAGCAGGATCAAACTATGAGGCATGATCTGTCGGATCCGCATCCGCATGGATGATAGTTCAGGCTTCACAGAAAGTGGCCAAATTCTTCGACAATATACGCTTAGGGAATGAGAATGTCAAGTTTCAAATGGGGATTTTGGGAGTAGCGCCGTGTGGGGATTGGGGGATTTATGCTTGGGAAGCTTGGCCAGGTTGGCCAGTTTGCCATACGCGTTTTACTGTTGGAAAATGCTTCATGAGGATCTCGATGCATCGCGCCGTTTTTGCAAAGCCTCAATTGTGCGGGCGGACTTTAAGGGCTACCACAAGACTGCCAGTCATGTGCGTTTGTCAGGAGAATAGGGCGATACTCGCACCTGTTCAATTAAATTGCAATCAATGGGCGAGTTGTCAAGCCGGATTGTGGCAACCGGTTCCGGCTTTGCTCATTCCCCAAAAGTCTCATTTGTAAACCAGCCAGTGATAGACAATAACAAAAGGTGACCCACAGAGGTCGCCTTTTGATTGGATGTTTATTACTGAGTCTACTTCACCAGCACCATCTTCCCGTTCGCCTGCCAGTCTCCCGTCTGAATGCGATGAATGTAAATGCCCAATGGCAGGGACGAGCCGCCGAAGGTGACCTCGTGAGTTCCCGCCTCTCGCCAGCCGTTGACCAGCGTGGTGACAAGACGACCAGTGATGTCGTAGCTGCCCAGTTTCACCGGTTTGGCTATTAGCAGCTCGAAGCTGAGAATGGTGGTGAGGTTGAAGGGGTTGGGATGATTCTGGCCCAGCGTGTAGGATTCGGGAGTTGCCGCAGCGGTCGAAAGTCAAGGTTGAACTGTTCAACTTGCGCGGCCAGAACTTGGGTACAATTCATCAAGGGATTGAAAATGCTGGCTGGCCGAAAATCCGCTTCAACGCGTCGGGGCTGGCATCTGGAATGTACTTCTGCAGGGTGACGGCCCAAGGGCTGGAAAAAGGCGGCCATTATGCGGCAACGAGCAAAATGCTCTTGCTGAAATAGGGATTCGAGGTTATATTATAGGGCGGGGATTATCCCCGCCCTATTCGCTGGTATGGAGGAGAAGATGAAATGGCTGATGTTAATTCTTTTGCCCGGTGTGCTATGCGCGCAAGAGTTGCGATTCGAGCTCTAAACCGAAGCTTTTCCGGTCGAGACCTCTGGCTGGCAAGCCTATAGCCCCTGGTCGGCGGGGATGAGTGAGTCTAATCCTGAGCTGGTAGATATTGATGCGGACGGCGATGAGGACTTCTTGGTCGGGGATTACTGGGGCTGGATAAGGTTTTATAGTAATGAAGGCAGCCCGCTGGTTCCAAACTTCAAATTCTCAACGGCGCAGTTCGATTCTATCTACGTGGCCGAGTCTCGCAGTAATCCTTGTTTTCGGGATATGGACGCTGATGGGGATTTGGATTTGCTGGTCGGGGACATTGACTCCTATGTCCACTTCTATCGCAATGTGGGGACGCCCTATGCGGCCTGCTATGCTTTGGAAACAGATAGTTTGGTCCCTCCAGGTCCGCCCTGGTGCGTAGCGCCGGAATTGGCAGATATCGACGCGGATGGTGACTATGATTTATTTGGGGGATGGCAGCAAATCTCCTTTTACCGCAATGATGGTAACGCTCAGAACTTCAATTTCAATTTGGTATCAGCTAATTTTGCCGGCGCAAATATTTCGGGATGGGCTTCAGTGGATTTCGTTGACATTGACGCCGATGGCGATTATGACCTGTTCATCGGCGAGCGCTATGGCAAGCTGTGGTACTACCGCAATGACGGGGATTCGGTCAATTACAACTTCACCTATGTATCCAATTATTTCGACAGCATTGACGTGGGGGATTACTCTTCGCCGGAGTTCGCGGACATAGACGGGGATGGGGATTACGATCTCTTCGTGGGGCGGGAACCGGTGGCGGGCAGTCTCATGGGGGATGTCTTTTTCTATGAAAATGTGGGGACCGCCGGCAATCCGGACTTTCAACTGGTGACCCAAAACTATTTGGCCTTGGATGTGGGTTTTGCCAGTCTCAATCCGCAAATTGTGGACATGAATGGCGACCAAGCCCCCGATTTGGTGGTGGCAACGGGCGATCAGTTGGATTACTTCATCAACACGGGCGACTCGCTCAATCCCGCCTTCTCTCTGGCGAAGGTGGGCTTTCAGGGGATCAGCCGCTCGGTGATCAAGCCCTGCTTTGCCGATCTGGATGCGGATGGGGATCTGGACCTGCTGGCCGGTGAAGGCGTGATCCCCGGCCCGCCGACGGTAGCGTTATATATAAATCGCGGCACCGCCCAAATTCCGCAATTGGAACTCTATGATGCTAATTTTGTTACCAACTCTAATTTCTGGGTCAATGCCGATCCGGGCCTAGCAGATATTGATGCGGATGGGGACTATGACCTTTTCATCAATGACGATGCCACGGGATATTTTTGTTATTATGAAAACACGGGCACCGCGCAGTGGCCGAATTTCACCCTAATGAATTCTCAATGGCAGGGGATTCAAGATCCCGGAGGTTGGCGAGGCTTCTGTTTTGGGGATCTGGATGACGATGGCGATTTAGATATGCTGATGGCCCAGCATACGGCGTATCAGGAAGATGCCAATTTGCGTTATTACCGCAATGATGGCACGGCTTATGCCGCCAGCATGACTCTCGTTACCACCAGCTTGCTGCAGGATTCGGTAGGAATGGCTTGTCCTTATCTGGCAGACATTGATCTCGATGGCGATCTGGATCTTTTTTGCGGCGAAGCCAGCGGCGGGATCATGTTCTTCCGCAACACCACGGGGGAGGTATCGGCGCCACCGCCGGTGCAGTCCGCCAGAGGCGGACAGGCTGGAATTCAGATCTCCCTGGGGCCTAATCCGGCTAATCCGCTCACAGTTGTCACTTGCCAGTTGCCCGTCGCCAGTCAAATCAGCCTAGAAGTCTTCGATATATCTGGTAGAAGACTGGTGGAGCTGGCATCAGGCTTTCATCTGCCGGGGGAATATCGGTATGTGTGGGATGCGCCGGGCAAGTCGGCGGGGATGTACCTTATTCGGCTCAGGGCGGGAGAGTATGCAGGCATACAGAAAATGGTCTTGCTTAATTGAGAAATTCTTGTAGGGGTTTGATTCATCAAACCCCCACGCAACGCCAGGCGGCCCAAGGCCGCCTGTTTGTTTCTGAACCGCACATTTCGTAGTCGGCGTCGTCCCTGACGCCGACGGTGCAGGCTGTGGCCGGCTGGCCGGGTCAGCTCAATGGCCCGGAGAACAGGGGCTGAGGGGATTAGTGGGTTCTATTAATAATATACACAAAATATCTGATATATGCAACAATTATTCCTCTTTTTTCACATCCTGCCAATTTTTCAGGCCCATCGCCCAGCCTTTTTCTGCTGCCTGCCCCTTCGGGGTCTTTTAACTTTGCGCTCTTTGCGCCACCTTTGCGTTTTTTGTGGCGAAGCCATCCCTTCGGGACGATTAGGTTTTTTGGGCGGGTGGCCCAGTCCGTTTCCTACTGCCTGCCCCTTCGGGGACTGCTGCCTGCCCCTTCGGGGTCTGCTGACCGCTTCTTTTCTCCGGTCTCCTGTTTACTGTCTACTGTCTACTGTTTTCTTGAGTATCAACTTCTCGCCTCCCCGCCAACTTCTCTTCCCGATTGAGGCGCGAGTTCTCGCCCCGTCCGCCGCGGCGGATCGAGTTCTCGCCTTTTTCAACTTCTCGCCCTTGCCCGCTGTCAGGTTTTCACCTGCCGGGCGAATATCGGTATGTGTGGCATGCGTCGGGTCGCGCGGCGGGGATGTACTTTGTCCGGCTCAGGGCGGGGGAGGAGAAACTTATAGAGAAGGTGGTGATGATCAAATAATTTCAAATTTCAAATATCAAATTGCCACGAAGTGCTCCGAAGGAGCCCCTTCAGGGGTGGCTTCGCCACAAATTTCAAATTGAAAGGCGGCCAGGAGGCCGCCTGTTAGTTGTCTGAACCACTGATTCCCGCTGTTTTCATTGATTACGCTGATTAAAAAGGCATAAAATAATCAGCGCAAGCAGTCCGTCAGATGACGGATTGGCAGCCACCGCACATAGCATCGCGCAAGAATCGCCACCGGGGACATCGAAAAGACGCGGCAGCAGGCGCCAAGAAATTCCGGTGAAGCCATCCTGCATACTTTGAACTTGTGAAAAACGTTGCTTTGAAAGCCTTCCTCCTGTATATTTAACTGATAGGCCGGACCCATATGAAGCACCTTTCCCTCTGCGGATTCAATCATAAGACTGCCACGCTTGCCAGGCGCGAACCTTTCCAGTTGGGCCGAAGCGACCTGATGGAAGCCACGCGCGCCTACCTCGATCAATTCGGCGGCGCCGAAGCGGCCGTGGTCGCTACCTGCAACCGGGTGGAATTTTACCGGGTGACCGCCGAAAAGAGCGATCCGTTAGGGGAAGTCATCGCCTTTTATCAGCGTCGCGGCGTCGCTGGCTCCGAAGGGCTGCGAGATCTGTGTTATTCCCGCCAGGGGACCAGCGCCGCTCGGCATCTTTTTCGTGTCGCCGCCGGCCTGGATTCCATGGTTCTGGGCGAAGACCAGGTTCTACACCAGCTCAAGGATGCGTACAGCACCGCCTGCGCCGCTGGGGGACCCAAGAAGATTCTGCATAAGCTCTTCCACTTAGCGTTTGCAGTGGGTAAACGGGTGCGCAGCGAAACCGAGGTCGGATCGGGGCCGCGCAGCGTTGCGGGAGCGGCGCTGGATTTGGTGAAAGAACGGCTGAACGGCCGCCCGCCATCCGGCGCCTTGGTCTGCGGCGTCAATGAAATGACAGAGATTCTCCTTGAGGGTCTGGTGCGCTGGGGTGTGCCGGTCACGCTGGCCAATCGCTCAGTACAGAAAGCCGAGCGCCTGGCCGCGGCCTACCGGGCAAAATCATGGCCGATTGAGGATGTGGGAGCTGTAATTGCTCAGGTGGACACAGTTTTTTCGGCAACCGCGGCGCCCAGCTTTGTGATTACCGAGGAACGCGTCGGCGAGCTCGACCGCCGCCAGAGACCTCTCTACCTGATTGATCTGGCCGTCCCACGCGATATTGATCCCCAAATTGGGGAAAGGCCCGGGGTGATTCTCTTTGACCAGGAAGATATCAAGCGTTACCTGGAGCACTGCGACGACGAGCGCCGCAGGGGAATTCCGGCAGCCGAGGCGATGGTCGAGGAACAGGTGAAGGTCTATTCCGCTTGGCTGGCCAAGGAAAAGCAGCAGGCAAAACTCCTGGATATGCACCGTGAATTAAATCGCCTCAGGCGGGTGCAGTTGGAGAAATTTAAGGATGGCTTCAGGCCGGGAGAATATCGGGCGTTGGAAGCGTTTTCGCAGGCTCTGGTGCGCGACTTCATGAGGCTCGTGCCCGAGGTCCTGGGCGGTGAAGAGAGTGGTGAAAAGAAGAGCTGACGGTGATATAATCGAGAAAAAGCCAGGGCTGTGCCCTGGCTTTAATATTTCCACAACCAGCTCAAACCTCAGACGGGGCTCATTTCTGCGCGTCCCCTTTTAGCATGGGGCGATTTCGAGGCAGGGAGACGATGAAGCGAGTTCCCTGCCCTTCTTCTGATTCAACAATGATGTTGCCTCCGTGCGCCTGGGCGATTTTATTGGCGATGAAAAGCCCCAACCCGGTGCCTTCGCCGCCCTTCGAGGAGAAAAACAAGGTGAATGCCTTCTCGCGCGTTTCACGATCCATGCCGATGCCGTTATCTCCGATTTGGAAACTGACATGATCCAAGGATCCCTTCACGGAGAGCCTCACGGTGTGGCTCTCCTTTTTTTTGTCCACCCGGCAGGCATCGAGCGAGTTTTCCGCCAGGTTCACCAGCAGAGTGCGGAGGGCCTTGGCGTCACCGTCGAAATCCCCAATTTCTGGAGCAATTTCCTTGCTCACGTCCACGCCCTGCTCCTTCGCCTTGTCCGCCATGATGGCATAAATCTCCTCAAGAATTGTGGCAGCGGACAATTTCTCCCAGTTGGGCTCGCGATCCTTGGCATAATAGAGAATATCCAGAACCATGCTGCGAATGCGGTTCACGTTGCGGACAACAATCTCCCAGCCTTTCTCAATTCTCTCTTGATTCCCCTTTTGCAGACCATTATTGACCAGATAGATGCCGCCGTCCAGACCATTGATCAGCCCCTTTAGTCCGTGCGAAATGGAGCTGATCAGGAGGCCGATTGAGGTGAGTTGTGACTGCAATTCCCGGATCTTGGTGATATTAGCGCTCATCTCGATGATGCTGGTGATTTCACCTTCGGCATTTCGCACCGGCGCAGTATGCACCAGGACGTTGATGGGTTTGCCATCCAGCGACGTTACCACCTCTTCATGCACCCGGATTCGCCCATCCTGAAAGGTATCCCTCACCATGCAGGGGAAACATTCCTCTTTGCGGCGCTTGTAAATCTCATAGCATTTTTTGCCGTACGCCGTGCCGAAATCACGCCGGAACAGGCTGTTGCAGTCGGTGATGCGCATGTCCCGGTCCTGGATGGAGATGTAGCAGGGCACATCCTCGAAGAGCCGGTGATAGCGCTCCTGACTGACTTTGAACTGATTCTGCAGCGCCTTGACTTCGGTGATATCGGTGGACATCTCCAGCACGGCGGCTATGGCTCCTTGAGCATCGTAGATGGGCTCTGTGTAAACGAGGACGCCGACCCGCGTGCCATCCAGGCAGGTGACGACTTCTTCGCTATGGTGGCGCTGACCGTCATGGAAAGTGCGCAGGACGGGGCAGATTTCGCAGGGTTCGGGCCGGTGCTTGTAAATTTGAAAGCAGTAGCGGCCCTCGAAGTCTCCGAAATCGCTTTGAAAGCGCCGGTTGGCCGTGACAATCCTCAGATTGCGATCCTGGACGGTCAGGTATCCCGGAACCGCATCGAAGTACTGCCTGTAGGGGAGGTCCATACGCTGCCTCCTGAAAGTTTACGTTACCTCAAGGATCTTGCGGACGTTGAGCAGCAGAGTCGCTTCGTCAACCGGTTTGTCCAGATAACCTTCCGGCGCAGGGACGGGACGCTCGTAAATCAGGCGGCGCAGTTCCGGCCGGCCCGTGACGATACAGACACGAGTCCCGGCCAAGGCCTCATCCTTGCGAATGAATTCGAAGACCTGTCCCCCATCTTTGCCGGGCATGTTGAGATCGAGAGTTACCAGATCGAACTTCTGCCGGCGCAGAATTTGGATGGCCTCATCGCCGTCCAGAGCCTGTTTGACGACAGCGCCGTTATCTTCCAGAACAGAGGAGAAGAAGGTCAAGATGTCTGGTTCATCATCTACGACCAGAATCGTGCGACCCGCCAGCGGCAGAGCTGCTGCGGCTTCTTCCACGGGAATTCCAACCGCAGGAATTGGGATTTCGACAGGAACCGCGATCTTGGCCGGAACGATGGCCGCATTGGCCACCAAGTTGACTAATTGCGTGACTTTCATATCCAGCTTGTAGTGGCGGATCAAATCGGATAAGCCGTCCACGCAATTATGGCAGGAAGTGACGACGTATTTGGCGCCAGTGGCCGTCAATTGATCCGCTTTGACTTTGGCGGATTTAAGCCTTCTGGGCGTATATTCCGACATGGACATGGCGCCGCCGCCGCCCGTGCAGCAATAATTTTCGGCTCGATTGGGATACATCTCGCGGAAGTCCGTGGCGACTAAATTTAAGAGCTCGCGCGGCTCCTCATATAGACCGCAACTGCGCGCATTGTTGCAGGAATCGTGGAAGGTAACCGGCTCGGAGTTTCGAGTTCTATCCACCTGGATGCGCCCGCCTCGGATGTAGCCCAACATGGTATTGACGGAGCTTTCCATGGGAAATGGCACGTCAAATTTGCCCCAATTCGGTCCTTCACACCTCGTGGAACGATAGCCGTGGCCGCATTCGGATATCACCAGCTTTTTGCCCCGCAACTCGATTACTTTATCATAGAGACGACGGGCAACGGCTCCTCCCAATTCGTCGTCCCCGGAAAACAAGCCAAAGTTCGTCATATCCCAGCCTTCGCTGGGCATGGTCCAAGTTTCCCCGGCCAAGTGGAAGACTTTGGCAGCGTCGGCGATGCTGCGGGGATCGTACTTGACTTCGCGCGGATTGATGGAATAAACCACGTCGGCGTTCATCTTATCAATGGGGATGGAAACGGAGGGGTCACCCAACTCGCTGCGCAGTTCATCCTGCATCCAATCGAGCGTTTCGAGGTAGTCCTCTTTAAGCACCCCCATTTGATTCCCGATTTCCCACTGATCCTTGCTGACCACAGCCACGCCTTCGGGCATGACTCCCACCGAGACCAAAAGCCCTCGCGTCATGCGGTTGTAAACCGCGAAGTCCACGCCCATAGGGCAATTGATGGAGCAGCGGCGGCAATTGGTGCATTTGCCGAAAACGGTGTCCTTCAGCTCTTCGAGTTCCTCATCCGTGTAGATACTCTTGGCCTTCACCCACCAGGGGATGACTCGCCCGGTCCAATCCACATGGCGCTTGTATAATTTGCGGAGCAGATCCCCTTTATAGGCGGGCAGATAGGTCGGGTCATCGGGATTGGTCAGGACGTAGTGGCAGGCCTCGGCGCAATTGTTGCAGTGAACGCAGGCGGCCAGCGAGGCAACAATCTGGCGGCTGAGCTTCAGCTTCATCCGGTCCAGGACTTTTTGAGCCTTATAGGATCTGGTCATCGCTATAGTATTCTCCGAAGCACGGTGTTGCCCACAAACGAAATCCGGGTGATTCCTATTGACCCTTGTGCGCGACGGGATAAACTCCGCGGCGGCCGAGCGTCTTCCCAAGAAAATACCGACTGAAGGGGTAGTACAGATAATGCGAGATTTTGCTGAAGGGGACGTAGACCAGGAAAAATGCCGTCAACCAGAAGTAGGTCAGCGGCACGAATTCCCCTTTTTGAGGGTCGTTGGGCGCGGCCAGCGTCGCGAAAAAGAACCAGACGGTCAGCAGGAATAGCGAGAAGTAATCGTCAGGCGTGCTGATAGCGCGCATACGAACCAGACCGATGCGTCGCGCCATGCGAATGATCCCGACAAGACAAGCGGCGCCGATCAGGATCTGGATGATCCTGACAAGAAAGACGGACTCCAGCAGTCGCGGCCCATAGGGGATAACGAAGGACAGCCCGATGGCGGCCACCACGCCGAGGTGAAAGATGACGAATTGCAGATAAAGGAGGAAATTCCGGCGGGTGCTCTCCATGGCCCAGGGCATGGCCACGTTCATCCAGGAATAGATGATGCTGCGAGTCGGTTTGAGGCTCCCGCGGCCGGTGGGCGCTTGGCGCTCTTTGGGCGCGGGAAATTTCAGAATCCAGCGGACGCGCAGGGTATAGACGATGGCCATGAAGAGCAGTGCGACTTCTTGAAGCCGGTGCGAAGCAAAGTGCAGTGATTCGCTCATGAAAGCACCTTTCAGCTCATCATTTCGATTTGCTTGAAAAAAGGTTCGTATTCGCGCCCATCCAGCGCTTTGATAATTATTTCCTGGATGCCGGTGCGATTCTGCAGGTGGCGCTGGATGGTCTCCAGCATGATTTTTGCGCTGACCGCCAACGGCACGCCATAAAATCCGGCGCCCATGGGAGGAAAAGCGATCTGGCGAATGCCCTTGGCATCGGCAGCCTGCAATGCCTTGGCGACCGTTTCTGTCAACTTCTTTTCCAGAAACTCTTCCTGAAATTTCGGACCGACGGCGTGAATGATGAATTTGGTTTTCATGTTGCCGGATCCGGTCACGAAGGCGTCCGTCACCTTGGCCGGCCCGAATTTTTCCAACTCTTTCTGGACGGCGGGGCCGCCCCGGACCGCGATGGCATTGCCGAAACCAGCTCCCAGTTTGAGATCTTCTCGCGCATAAAAGACGATCGCTTCGACTTCGAAGTCGGTGATGTCGCCTCTTTCCAGTCGGAGCGTCGTTTGTCGGATCTGCTTGCTGATAGACATCGGATATTCTCTTTGCACGCCGGGATTAGATTCGCTATCCTCGCACCGCCGCGGAACGAATCCGCACAGTCTTTTCGCCGAACAGAGCGAATTTCAACCAGGTGAAACTGAAGCGCAGGAGTTCTTCATCGTCGGTGGTGATTTTTTCGACCTGCCCAGGTTCGAGGGCGAAGCGATTGAGAAAAGTGCTCTCAGTGATGAAGAGCCGGAATTTGTCCAGATTATAGCAGGCCATGTGGAAGAGCTCCATCAGGCGCGGTTCCAGGGCTCTGCCGCTCTGGAAATATTTGTGCAACGTAATCTCTTTGAAGAGACGGCCGAATTCGTCGTAACGGGCGACGCCCTGATCTACTTTCCATTCCTTGATACGCCAGTCTCGGCCCTCTTCGAAACCCTTGCAGACGTCCTCGTGCAGGAGAAAATAGAATTCCTGCTCCACCTGGCTTTCGCCTTCTTTCGGCGATGCCAGCCCCACCGGATAATAGCGGCAGGCCCAGGGGCGGTCATCGTAGACGGTGCAGCCATCCGGCGAAACGAAATGACACCTCTTTTTCTCGTCTTCCTGCATGCGCAACATGAGGATGGGATATTTCAGATTTGGGTCCAGCGGCGTGAGGGTGTACTGATCCAGAAATTCCATCGAAGAAATTCCGAGGCGGTTTTTCATGCGCAGGATGTCGTAGGGCGTCAAAAAGATATTGACGTCGCTGCAGCATTCGTTGAAACAGGGCACGCCCGGATGGCAGGCGAAACGAAAGGTGTCGTCTTCGGTCAGACGGGGGTATTCCTCGAGAATGGCCTTTTTCAGGTTGTTGATTTCATTCATGGGTCTTATCCGATTCATCCGATTCGACGATCTTATTTCTGATGGCGTTGGGCGACCATACCGGCAGCGGGCCCTCTTCTCCAGTTTGCGGATTCAAGCGATAGCGGTAGGAAGCCTTGACCTGATAGTTCTTCATCATCCAATCCCAGCCGCGCAGGTAATAAGGGCACTCGTCGTTGAAGCAGGCATATTGGAAATAGCTGCCCCAGGAGGATTCAGGCGGAGGCATCCATTTCAGGAGATGGGCGCCGCAGTGGGGGCAGGTCGGCTTATCTTTCAATTCCATTTTCAAGATCGTTCAGAAGAGCGGCTATAAGTCGTTGAAATGATTATGAATAGGATTGCGTATGGATGGCCTCCGAGGCCGCTTCGGGCGGCCCCGGAGACTTTGCGGTCCATCCAGTCGAGTGGAAGAATTACAACTTCTCGTTGATGTACATCACGGGACGCTTGATCATGTCCCACTTGTCGCTCTTCTTGTCCCACTTGCAATTGGCGAAAGCCAGCCAGTCATCCTTCATCCCCGGAGTGTCGGAGCGGAAGTAGTAGCCCGGCCAGCGGGTCTCTTCGCGGAAGAGAATGGTGCGGACGTGGGCTTCGGCCTGCCACATGCGCTGGATGTTCTCCCAGCAGCGCATCAGTTCGTGCAGGTCTTCCGCCGCCAGCTTCTCGCTGTCCTCTTTCAGGAACTGCAGGAGGGTCAAACCCTTTTCCAGCAATGCCTTGGAGGTCTTGAACTGGGAGGAAACGCCGCCGGCGTATTCATCCATGATCTTCTGCAGGCGGAACATGAACATCTTCGGCTTGATGTATTCCGGATGGATGTTCGGGTCGCTCGAGTAGCCCTTATGCTTGGTAAAAGTATCGAGCGGCTGCAGGATGCGAGCCTTCATCTCTTCGACGACTTTGGCATCCACTTTGACCGCTTCCTTGTGATCCAGGATGTAGCGGATCGCTTCCTTGGCGGCGATGCGGCCTTCGGCGTGGGAACCCGAAGAGAATTTGTGGCTCGATGCGCCTGAGGCGTCGCCGGCGCAGAAGATGCCGTGAACCGTGGCCATGTGGCCATAACCCCAGAAGTAGTGCTGCTTAGTCTTGTCGGTCTGCAGGTCCTCCGGACCGCTGACCCAGGCGCCGGACGCGCCGGAGTGCGAGCCGATGAAGTACGGTTCGGAAGCGGCGATTTCGGACTTGCACTCCTCAGGCGACACGTTGGTGGCGGCCCAGAGGATAGCCTGCGAAATCGTCATATCCAGGAAGTCTTCCCAGGCTTCCGATTCGAGTTCCTTCATTTTCTGCTTGTGGCCCTTGGGATCGTCCTTGTACTGAGCGGCGATGTTGGCAATGGCTTCTTCGGTGCGCATAAAGATGGGGCCCTTGCCTTCCTGGACGTCCAGCAGCATCAGCCAGTTGCGGAGGTTGGCCGGAACGGGTTTCACCTTGCCGTAGGGTAGCCATTTGTCGAGTTCGCCCTTGCGGGTCTCCATGTAGTTTTCATCCATGCCGTTGGTGGCGCGGGATTTGAACAGCAGGAACCACGCTCCCACGGGGCCGTAGGCGTCCTTGAAGCGAACGGGGATGAAACGCACTTCCTGGCAGGTCATTTCACAGCCCGCCTTCAGAGTGAAGTAGGCGCTGGAGCCGGAGTTCCAAGGGGGATACCAGGCGCGTCCCAGACCTTCGCCCGAGGAGCGCGGCTTGAAGACGTGCACCGCGCCGCCCATGGCAACCAGGACGGCCTTCGCCTTGAACACGTAGAACACATTCTCGCGCACCGAAAATCCGACGGCGCCGACGCACTTATCGCCGTCCATCAGCGGTTCGGTGACAAAAACGCGCTCATAGATGTTGTCCATGCCGAGAGCGTTCTTGGCGGCTTCGGCCACGACGACCTTGTACGATTCGCCGTTGATCATGAGCTGCCAGCGGCCTTCATGCACGTAGGCGCCTTTCTCATCCTTCCATATCGGCAGACCCCACTTCTCGAAGAGGTGCACGGTGGAGTCCACGTGACGGGCGATATTGGCCACCAAGTCTTCGCGGCAGATGCCCATCAAATCGCTGCGGACATAGTCCACGTAATCTTTCAACGTATTCTGGCCGTCTTTCAGGCCGACGTACTGGTTGATGGCCGAGAGGCCCATGGCGACGGCGCCGGAGCGATCCATCGCCGCCTTGTCAACCAAAATGGCTTTCAGGCCGTTCTGCTTGGCCCAATAAGCCGCCTCAACTGCCGCACCGCAGGCTGCCATACCGCCGCCCAGAATCAGCAGGTCAGTTGAGACTTCGCGGGTTTCAAATTTTTCCACTTTCAATCTCCTTCGGTTTTGACCTGGCTACTTCTTCAGGGTAGGGATGGATGACATTCCGGATGACGGCGGTTCGGTGTAGAGTACCGGCCCCTTCAAGGCGGCGTCGGTCTTGAATCCTCCGTCGGGAACGGCTTTTCCCTCTTCCGTGGTGCGGATGGGGAACTTGAAGCGTTTCAACGTGCCGTTGCGGAACTTGACCGTCCACATGATGGAATCGGTTCCGCGCAGGGGGGACACAGACGCGCCCAGCGGCACGAAATCGGCGTAACCGCGAACTTCAACGGCCTGGGTCGGGCAGATCTTGACGCAGTTGTAGCACTCCCAGCACATTTCGGGTTCGCGATTGAACGCCTTCATGGTCCCTTTGTCCAGGACCATGAGGTCGTTGGGGCAAATGTGCTGGCACGCGGTCTTGTCCAGCGCCTTGCACCCATCGCACTTCTCATTAATGACGAAGCTTGGCATTTAAGCCTCCTGATTTGGATTGTATGGTGTTTGAGTTTTGGATTTCTGAACCTTGTCGGGGTCGGGGACGACCCCGACTACGCAATAAGTTACTTCTTCGCGTCTCCGGTGGCGTGGCCGTGCATTTTGATCTCGACCTTCTGCTCTAACTTGGCATAATAATCGCGCAGGAGGGCCAGCACTTCAGCGCGGCTGAATTCCGCGGGGATATCGCCGCCTTCGGAAAGGCCCTTGCGCAGCGCCGTGCCGGACAGCATCAGGCGGTCTTCCTTCTGGTGCGGGCAAGTCTTCATGGAGGCCATGCCGCCGCACTTGTAGCACCAGAAAGTCCAGTCAATCTTCAGCGGCTTGCAGAGCAGCGCGCCATCCCAGAGTTCGTCGAAGATTTTCTGGGCATCGAAGGGGCCGTAATAATCGCCCACGCCGGCGTGATCGCGGCCGATGATCATGTAGTTGCAGCCATAGTTCTGGCGGAAGAGGGCGTGCAGCAAAGCCTCACGGGGGCCGGCGTAGCGCATATCAAGCGGATAGCCGCCTTGGATGGCCGTGTTCTTGGCGAAGTATTTCTCGACCAAGACGTCAATGCACTTCACGCGCACATCGGCGGGGATGTCGCCCGGCTTTAGCTTGCCGACCAACTGATGAATGTAAATGCCGTCCATGACCTCGACGGCAATTTTCGCCAGAAATTCATGGCTGCGGTGCATGGGATTGCGAAGCTGCAGGGCGGCGATGTCCTTCCAGCCGCGCTCTTCGAACATCTTGCGGCTTTCCGTCGGGCGCTGATAGATGCCCTTGAATTCAGTCGGGAAAGTACTCTCGGACAGAGCCTTCACCGGTCCGGCCAGATTGATCTCCTTCTGCTCCATGACCATCTTCACGCCGGGGTGATTCGGATCAGTCGTGCGGAAAACGTTCTTGCACTCGAATTCCTTGTCAATGCCGTACTTTTCGGTGACCTTCATCGTGCCCATGATCTCGTTGTCTTCCGAGTTCACCAGAGCGACTTCGGAACCGACCTTGATGCCGTCCGCCGTCGCCTTATCGGTGGACAACGTGATCGGAATGGGCCAAAATAGGCCGGACTTCATCTTCATGTTGGCGCAGACGCCTTTCCAGTCGTCCTGCCCCATAAAGCCGTCCAACGGTGTGAAGCCGCCGATGCCCAGCATGATCAGGTCGCCGACTTCGCGCGACGCCATCATCACTTTAGGCAGCGTCCTGGCTTTTTTCAGTTCATCCTCGCGGGCTTTGCCTTCGAGGAGCAGGATTTTCAGCTCCTTGGCGCCGTGAGGCTGAATCAGTTTAGATGTGGACATACTTGATACCTCGATTTTAGATATTAATTCCTTAGTTATTGCAAACTTGTAATCCCCCTGTCCCCCCTTTAGAAAAGGGGGGAATCCCACACAACATCCTCTATTTCCCCCTTTCTTAAAGGGGGATTAAGGGGGATTATTTCGTCTTCTGTAATCCCCCCCGTCGCCTTTGAAAAAAGGGGAGCGCACTTGTGGCGCATACTAGAATCCCTTATATGGATTCGGGCCCACCCTCTCGATGTCGGCCATGAATTCGGCGAAGACCTCCGGCACTTTGCGCCATTCGTTCAGGGCCAATTCCTTGATTTGGACGCGCTCGGTCTCCAGCACCAACTGCTTCAATTTCTCCTGCACGTTTTCCATGCGGGTGTTGGCCAGCTCGCTGCCCTTCATGTAATGGCACTGGTAGTCGTCGCCGTGCTTGCAGCCGACCAAGAGCACGCCGTCAATCCCCTTGGAGAGCGCATCCGCAATCCAAACGACATTCATCGAGCCCAGGCAACGCACGGGGATGATCCTCACGAAGGGATTGATTCTCAACCGGTGCGCGGCGGCGATGTCCAGCGACGGCAGGGCGTCATTTTCACACATGAATGCCAAGACGCGCGGTTTCTCTTCGTCCTCTTCGGGCACTTCGATGGACTTCAGCATGTCACCGATCATCGGCACCGAGTAATTCTTGAAGCTGACGATGCGTTCCGGGCAGGATCCCATGCAGATCCCGCAGCGGCGGCAGCGGAAAGGATGCGGCTGGGGCGTGCCTTTGGCGTCTTCATCGAGTGTTCCAAAGGGACACTCTTCCGTACAGCGCTTGCATTGCGTGCAGCGCTGCAAGAAAAATTCCGGGAAGGAGATATCTCCGGCGCGCGGATGCAGGGCGGCGCCTTTGGATATCTGATGCAAGGCCTGCACGGCTTTCATGGCGGCGCCGTAGGCATCGCTCTCAGAGGCCGATAGGTCCATGGGCGCACGAACGGCTCCCGCCGCGAAGATGGCAGTGCGCTGCGTCTCGTAGGGGAAGCAGATGTAGTGCGAATCGGGGAATCCGTATTTCAGCGTGGGCAGATCCGTGCCTTTGCGGTAATTCAAATTCAGAATGAGCGCCCCGGCTTCGGCGGAAGCACCTGCCTTTTGTTCGCCGGATTCTCTCGATTCCGGTGTGGTCTCAGGGGGCGCAGCCGCGGGCGCTTCGATTGATACCTGATCCACTTTCGTTGTGGGCACCATGCCCGTTGCCAGAACGACCATATCGGCGCGCACGAGGGCGTTCTCGCCGAAGAGGGTATCTTTCAGCTCGATTTCAATCTGATCGCCAGAGCCATCCACTCTGACAACCTCGCCCTTTGTCAGGAAGATGTTTTCGTCATTCTGGACATTTTTGTAAAAGGCCTCATACTGCCCGGCGGCGCGAAGGTCCTTGTAGAGGATGAAGACCTGAGCCTCCGGCAGAGCTTCGCGGACATAGCGGGCCTGTTTCAGAGTTACGCGGCAACAGACGGCGCTGCAATAGGGCAGGTGCTCCTGGTCGCGCGATCCGGCGCACTGGATGAAGGCAACGCTTTGGGGGGCCTTGCCGTCCGATGGCCGTTCGATGCCGCCGCTCAAGACCATCTCTTCGATCTGCACGTTGGTGACGACGTTGGTCAGGCGGCCGTAACCCAGATGGCCCAACTTCGAGGCCTCGTAGGGCTTCCAGCCGCTGGCTTGAATAATCGAACCGATGCGCAACGATTGATCCGATCCGTTCGACAGGGTGACGTCGAATTTGCCGGGTTCGCCGTCAATCTTCTTGACGGTGGTGGATTTGTGCACCTTGATCTTGGGGTGCGATTCCACCTTACCAATCAGATTCCTAACGTCCGGATCCATTAGATCTTTATAAGGCGCCACTTTAGGGAAGACCTTGGAAAATTTTGCAGCCCAGCCGCCGAGATGATCCTCCTTCTCGACCAGGACCGCCTCGTGGCCTGCGGCAGCCACTCCGAGCGCGGCGCGCATTCCGGTTACACCCCCACCAACCACGAGAACAGTCCTGGAGATCTCCTCCACCACAGCTTGAGGCGGCTCGCTGTTGCGCATTTTGGCCACGCCCATGCGCAGATAGTCTTCCGCGGCCATTTGCGTGTCGTCCGCCTTGGGCTCCATCACCCAGGCGACATTTTCGCGCAGATTCACGCGATCCGCCAATATTTCGGGTCCGAAGTTGAATTCGACAGGCTTAGTTCGAAACGAGCAGGCAGCGATGACCACGCGATTCAAATTCTCCGCGGCGATATCCGCCTTAATCATGGAAACGCCATCCGGCTGGCAGAGCTTCTCATGAGACTTGCAGACGGGGACTTTGAGCTCGCTCTGACAGACTTTTTGCAGGGCTTCGATATTGACGGCGGCGCCGATGTCACATCCCGAACAGATGTAAGCGCCGATCTTGGTTTCAATGGCCATGGCTTATGCCCTCCCCTGCGTTAGCAGCGCCCGTATGACCGCTCCGGAAGCATCCTGCACGCTGGCCGCCACGTCGAAGGGACGGCTGGCCACGCCCGCGCCCACAATCCCTGATGGAGCACCGGGATGGATAAAGCCCCATTCGTCCAGCGGAGTATCCAGCGGCGGGCGGATTTCCGCGGTGTTCGGCACCATGCCGGTGGCGAGCACAACCAGATCCGCTTCCATTTCGGTGATGACGCCGGTGATGGTATTCTCGGCGGCGACCATGAGATTCTTGCTGCCGAAAACTTCGCGCACTTCGGCCACTTTACCGCGATGGAAGACGATTTTGGGATCCTGACTCGCCAGCACATAGAAGTCTTCGAGGCGACCGGGGGCGCGCACGTCTATATAGAAAAGGTGGATTTCGGCTTCGGGATATTGTGCGCGGAGATAATTGGCCTGCTTGATGGAGGCCGCGCAGCAGACGCCGGAACAGTAGGGCAGGTGATTCTCATCGCGCGAACCGGCGCACTGGATGAATACAACCTTCTTCGGAGCCGTACTATCCGAGGGGCGAAGGATCTTGGCGCCGGTGGGACCGTCCTGAGCCGCCAAACGCTCCAGCATGACGTTGGTGATGACGTTGGCGAATTTGCCGAAGCCCAAGTAGTCAATTTTCGCGGCATCATAGGGTTTCCATCCGGTTGCCCAGATGATCGCCTGGGCCTTAACCATGACCGTCTTCGCCTGCATACTCAGATCGAACGCGTCATATTTGCACGCATCCACCGCGGCTTTGAACGCGGGCGCTTTGACGGACGAAGCGTCTGCCGCATAGATGGGCGGATAGGCCATGTAGGGCATATAGACAGCCTTGCGGCAGCTCATGCCATAATTGTATTCATCCGAGACTTCGATGGAACAAGCTTTCTCACAGTCGCCGCAAGCCGTGCAGTTTTCGTTGACGAACCGCGGTTGCACGTTAAGCCTAATCTCGTAGTCGCCGGGCTGGCCGCTGATTTCGCCGACGGTGGCCAGAGTCACCACCTTGACATTCTCGTTGGTGCGCAGGCGGCGATAATTGATTTCCAGGCCGCAGAGCGGCGGGCAGAGCTTGGGGAAATACTGGTGCATGCGCGCCACGCGCCCGCCGAGAAAGGGCTCCTTCTCCACCAGCACCGCCGTCATACCCATCTCCGAGGCTTCGATGGCGGCGGTGGTTCCCGATATGCCGCCGCCGACGACGAGGATATCCGTTGTGATATGGCCGTTGGATTCGTGAATTGACATTATGGATTGACTCCAATTGTTCTTGCGGTCATTGCGAGCGAAGCGAAGCAATCTCTTTGCGTCAGGGGATTGCTTCGGCGCTATCGCGCCTCGCAATGACTTGGGAATTATACCGCCTTCTTCGCTCTTGGATTGTCCCTGCCCATACTCTTGGCATAAGTCAGCGCCAGAGTGCGATAAAACATGTGGGCGAATTTGGAATAAGGCGCATACCAGAGCAAGAAGAAGACCAGCACCAAGTGAATAAAGTAGACCGGATAGGCGATGACCGGAATTTCGACTAATCTCAACAGCCAGGTGCCCATGCCGGTCAAGCCGACCAGACTGATGATGATCAGGAAAAGCCAGTCGTTGTAACTGTTGCTGCGCACCTCCGCTTTGCCCTTCAATCGCTGGCTGATCATCAGCCCGCCGCCGATCAGCATTGCCAGACCACTCAACCCGCCAAGGATTTTGATCGGATTTGGAAAATTGATGGGACTCTCCAGATAATAAGGACTGCCCAGCTCCTTGAGAATCACGGTGGCGAGCAGCGCGATTCCCGCCGTCGCCATAGATCCGATGAAACCATAGAACATCAGCAGATGCCCCAGTTGGCGCGGCTTGCTCTCGGTGCATTTCGAGAATTTCCTATGGGGGATTAATTCGATAGCCGTTTCCATGGATGCGGAAATGAAGCCCTTCTGCGCTGCGCCCGCGTTGTTTTTCAAATTATTCCAGAAACGAAACAATCCCACAGCCGCGAAGGCGAAGATCAGGATATTGCCGCCGATGAAGAGCATCTCCAGAATTCCATGCGGGATGAAACGCGCATAGTCAACCTCGCCGGCCGTCTGAAACACATAGGACATATCGCCGCCCGAGGCGCGATAAAACAGGCCAAAGAGGATAATGAGCGGCACCAGGAAAAGCGGCAGCAGCGCCGTGGGATTCGCCAGCGCCTTGCCCATGAATGAAGGCACGGCGAAATGCTGAAAAGAGTAGGAACGGATGGCGGCCAACACGTCGCCGGGCTTGGCTTGGCGGGGGCATATGGTCGAACAGTCTTGACACTGGTGGCAGAGCCAGACGCTGGGATCGGCCAGCAGGGCATCTTTCAAACCCCACTGCGCCAGCATCATCTGGCGGCGCGGGAAGGGGTGATCGGCGGAGGCCAGTTCGCAGACGATCGAGCAGGTGGCGCACTGATAGCATTTCTTCAGAGTATCTCCGCCATCCTGCCTCACCTGGCGGATGAATTCCAGATCGGGTTTAAGAAGCAAGGGTTGAGGTGATCCGTTCATCCATTCCTCTGATCAGTTTAGGTAGAATCCAAGGCCCCCGCCCAGATATCGGGCATCCGCGAAACCACCCTGCTTGAGAATTCGGACGACCTCCGATGATCGCGTGCCGCGCTGGCAAACCACGATGAATTTATCATGTTTTGGCAATTCGGCAACTTTCCGACGAATCTGCAGAAAGGGAATATTCAGCGATTTCCGGCAAGGCAGCGAAAAAGGCGCTTCATTCACTTCGGACGGTTCGCGCACATCGAGAATTGTAGAATCCAAGGCAGCTTTCGACAAATCTCCGGGCGGTACCGCCAAAATCCCTTCATCCAATGCCGACAAGGCGGCATAGGCCAGATAATGCAGAGGATCCAACGGAGAATTGTAGGGCGGCGCGTACGCCGGTTCGTAGTCGTAGATCTGCCCCACCGTGCGATTATCCTGTATCATGACCGAGGCGGCATCAATTCGGCCGACAACATCGCCCGTGCCAACCACCTGCACGCCCAGCAGACGCCGCTCGGCGGAATCGAATACCATCGTGGCGCTGATCATTTTGGATTCGGGATAATAGTGAGATTTGTCCGTGAAACTTCCCCAGGACCGCCCGACCTTAAATCCTGCTGCCGCGGCGGCGTTGGCCGTCAAGCCGACTGCGGCAATATTCAAATCAAAGACTTTCAAGCAGGCAGATCCACAAACGGGCGAAAGCCAATCGTCCTGCCCGCCGATGACGTTGCCGACGATGCGGCCCATGCGATTGGCCAACGAACCCAGTGGCAGATGGCAGGGCCTACCGGTGATATGATGCGTCACTTCGACGCAATCTCCAGCAGCAAAAATATGCGGATCGCTGGTGCACAGGCGAGAATCCACGAAAATGCCGCCGGTCGAACCGACTTTCAGTTCGGCGACCGCCGCTAAATCTGATCGGGGCTGCACGCCCGCGGCGATAATCACACGATCGAATTCCCCGTAGGGTGCGCCAGCTGATGAGACGGTCAGCTTCTTACCGGACTTGCCGATGGCATCAATTCTAACGCCCAGATGCACTCCAATGCCGCGCCGCAGCAATTCGAGCTCGACGATGCGTGCCATTTCGGGATCGAGTATGGAAGAGAGCACCTGATCCGTCTCCTCGAACAGCTCTGCCTCGATTCCCCAGAGGGCTCTGAAGGCCTCGCAGAGTTCGCAGCCAATATACCCAGCGCCGATGATGGCGACGCGAGATATCTGATTCTTTTCGGCGGCCTGGCGCAGGATTAGCGCATCTTCGGGACGCGTGAAATTGTAAACCCCGGGACTGCGCAATCCGGCGATGGCCGGAATGGCTGGTCTTGATCCGGTCGCCAGGACCAGTACGTCATATCTGAATGTTTGCCGCTGATTCGTTTTCAGATTCAGGGCTTGCACGGTCTTGTTCTTCGAATCAATGCTTTCGGCGCGAACGCCGGTCAGAACCTGGACATCCTTGGCCTGAGCGAAATAATCAACATCCTTGACCACGTCATAGGCGGTCTTCGTTAGGCTGCGGAAGTTGTCAATGTCCGATGACAGGTAATAAGGCAATCCGCAGCCGGCCCAGGCGATATATTCGCCTTCTTCCAGCACCGTGACTTTCGCGTCCGCCAGCAAGCGGCGCGCCCGGCAGGCGGCCTTCAGTCCAGCGGCGGAAGCGCCGATGACCAGGATGTTCATTAGACAATGCTCTTGCGAACCGATAGGGTGATCTTATAGAATATCGTCACCAGGAATGTCCCGATGGCGTAGATCGCCAGAGTAATAAAGATCTCGGTGGCCGTGGGAAAATACTCTTGAACCTTACCCAGCGTTGAGGGCACGAATCCCGTGACCACCATTCCCATCCCCTTGTCAATCCAAATAGAGAGGAAGACCAGCACGCAGGCTACCGCCAGGATGCTTTCCCGGCCGCGCGTTTTCGGGTTGATGAGCAGAATAAGCGTCAAAACCGCCATGCTCACCGACGTCCACATCCAAGGAACCAGAGCCTCCTTGCCCTGGAGGCCGAAAAAGAGATACTCGAAATGCATCAAGTCTTCCGGGACATTGCTGTAAATCGCCGTGAAAAGCTCCATCAGAATGAAGAAAACGTTAATGCACATGGCGTAGGTGACGATCAGTGCCAGCTTCTGGATGGGCTCTTTGCCCACATCGTATTTGGCGACTCTACGAAGTATGAAGGCCAGAAGGATCAGCAAAGCTGGGCCGGACGAGAAAGCCGACGCCAGAAATCGCGGCGCCAGAATGGCGGTCATCCAGAAGGGGCGCGCCGCCAGGCCGGAATACAGGAAGGCCGTCACGGTATGGATGCTGATCGCCCAAGGGATGGAAAGGATAATGATCGGCTTGATCCACCCCGGCGGCGCGATGCTCTTGCTCTCCGAAGATAAGGCAACTCGGCTGATGATGACGTTCAGCACCAGATAGCCGCCCAGAGCCACCGTGTCCCAGAACATCAGCGAGTGAGGCGTGGGATGGAGAAAGACATTCATGATACGGAAGGGCTGCCCCATATCCACGAAAATGAACAGCATGCACATCAAAACGGCCGCAATAGCCAGGAACTCTCCCAAAATCGTGACCTTACCGAAGACTTTGAAGTTGTGGAGATAATAAGGCAGGACGACCATCACGGCGGAGGCCGCCACGCCGACCAGGAAGGTGAATTGGGCGATGTAAAATCCCCAGGCCACGTCGCGGCTCATGCCCGTGACGGTCAAGCCTACTGCCAACTGACGGATAAAGAAGAGAAATCCGATGAGGATGACTCCACCCAGCGCGAAAAGCCAGATCCCGTAACGCCGATCGCCGTGCAGTGCCTTCTCTAACATGCCAGCCTCATACGATGTAGTAAACTTGAGGTTCTGTTCCGAGCGCCTCCTTGCGGCGCAGGCTGAAATTCTCTTTCAGCGCCGCGCGCACCTCGGAATGGGAATCTTCGAGGTCGCCGAAGAGTATCGCTTTCTCTGAACAGGCCGCCACGCAGGTCGGCAGCTCCCCTCGGGCGAGTCGCTCTTCGCAGAAGGTGCACTTTTCCACCACGCCCTTGGTTCTCGTCGGAAAATCAGGCTGGATCTTGGCCAAATGCTGGCGCGGATCGCTCCAGTTGAAGCTGCGCGATCCGTAGGGGCAGCCGACCATGCAGTAGCGGCAGCCGATGCAGCGGTGCCAGTCCATCATGACGATGCCGTCTTGGCGCCTCCAGGTGGCCTGAGTCGGGCAGACGCGCACACAGGGAGGATTGTCACAATGATTGCAGAGCACCGGCACCGGCGCGAAGCGCAGCACGTCGGCCTGATATTCATGCTCCTGATCGTGGAAGGCGTGGTGATAGGATTCCTTCCAGATCCATTTGACCTCTTCTTCGACATTGTCAATCTGGGGTACATTGTGCGTCGCGTGGCAGGCATCAATGCACTTGCGGCAGCCGTCCTGCTGCTGGCATTTGCGCAAGTTGATCACCATCCCCCAACGTTTAGCAGTCAGAGGAAATTCCTGCGGCAGAGCGGCGGAGGCCAGCAGATCCTTAAGCGGAAACGCGGCCACGCCCAAGGACGTCACCCCCGCAAGCTTCAGGAAATCGCGTCTATCCAAGCTCATTGCGATCCTCCCTGCCCCGAGGCGATGGGCTGCTTCTCCGGTTCGACGTGGCAATCCCAGCAGTAGGGCTTCACGGCCATGGCATTGTGGCAGCGGTCGCAGAAATCTTCCTTATTGTTGTGGCAGTCCATGCAGGTGTTGGAGAGGCTCATATTGAACTTGCGGCCGTCGGCGGCGACATAGACTCGATGCCCCCGGCGTACCACGTCATCGCGCCACTGGTTCAGCAGATCCATGTGCATCGGCTTCATGTATTCGACGGGACGGACGCATTGATCTTTTCCCGGCACGTTCTTCGTGGCGATGACGGTATCCGGCACTTCGGTGACACCGATGACGAGATTATACCAGACGGGAAAAGTCATCAGGATCACGAAAACGATCAGGCCGATGGCGATTTTTCCGGTGTCACGCATGGACAGCCTCCTCCTGAACCGCGAGTGGTGTGCCGCGCAGATCAGTGGTGCGCTCCCTCTCACCATTCATCACCAGAGCATTGCCGACCATTTCATGCACCCCGCCGACTTCGACTCCTGGCACCCAGTATTCCAACAGCGGCGGCAAAGTGGCCTTGTCAATGGCGCACATGCAGAGGAGGATATTCACGCCCTTGGTCTGGTTGACGTGCTTGACGGCATTGGCTCGCGGCAGACCGCCGCGCAGGCGCATCTCCATGTTTTCTTCGGTGCCCAGACCAGATCCGCTGCCGCAGCAGAAGGTCTGCTCGCGGATGGTATTTTCGGGCATTTCGAAGAAGTTGTTCATCACATGGCGGATGACGTAGCGCGGCTCTTCCAACAAGCCCATCGCCCGAGCGGTATTGCAGGAATCGTGGAAGCTGGCGCGCCAGTGGTCGTTGCGGCTGGGATCAAGGTTCAACTTGCCATGCTTGATCAGATCAGCAGTGAATTCGCTTATATGAACCATCTTGGTCGAAGCCGTGTGGTTGAATACAGTGCCGGTGACTGGAGATTTTGGGACTTGCAGGAAATCCGCGGGGCCGTTCATTGTGTCCATATATTGATGCAGCACGCGCCACATGTGGCCGCATTCGCCGCCGATAATCCATTTGACGCCCAGGCGTTTGGCTTCCAGATATATTTTGGAATTCAGCCGTTTCATCATCTCATGCGAATGGAATAGGCCGAAGTTGCCGCCCTCTGAGGCGAATGTGCTCCAGGTGTAGTCGAGGCCGATTTCGTGAAAGAGCGCCAGATAGCCCAGCAAGGTATAGTAATGCGGCGATGCGAAGTAATCGGCGGAAGGGGTGACGAAGAGGATTTCATGGCCTTTTTCATTGATGGGCGCGTTGACGCGGACGCCGGTCAGCTCCTCCAATTCGCCCACGGCGAAGTCAATGCTATCCTTGAAGCCGTGCGGCTGGACCCCCAGATGGTTGCCCGTGCGGAAGCAGTTCTTCATCGGGGTGTTGATCCAATCTATACTGATTCCCAGCAGGTTCAGCAGTTCGCGCCCCATCATGGTAATCTCGGCGGTGTCAATTCCGTAAGGGCAGAAGACCGAGCAGCGCCGGCATTCGGTGCATTGGTAGAAGTAATAAAACCATTCCTTCAACACCGGAATCGTCAAGTCACGAGCGCCGATCATCTTGCCCATGATCTTGCCGGCGCGAGTGAATTCGCGGCGATAGACAGAACGCAGCAGTTCGGCCCTCAGCACCGGCATGTTCTTGGGATCTCCGGATCCGAGGAAAAAGTGACACTTATCGGCGCAAGCCCCGCAGCGCACGCAGATGTCCATGAAGATCTTAAAGGAGCGGAAGCGGTTCAGCCGTTCGCGCATCCCCTCGAAGAGAATCTGTTTCCAGTTTTCGGGTAGCTTCCAGTCCTCCTCCGTCATCTGCCATTTGCGGGGATTGGGCAGATCCAAGTAGGTGTAGGAGTCGCGAACGGCGGCGTGGTTATATGTTCCCTTGCGGAATTCCACGTGCGGATCCCTCCAGGGCCGCCGCGGCGGACGATAGTCTACCCGCCCCAATTCTTCCGGTTTATGCTTCGCTTCGGACATTTAGGATTTTCCGGCTTCGGTCGGATTTGAAGATTCCAGCGGCAATCCCGCCGCCTTCATGACGTCGTGAAATTCGTGCTCGTATTCTTCGTATGTGTGAACTTTGACCGGATAATTCCAGGGATTTATGTGCCGTCTGGCGCGATTATTATTGGCCAGATTGCGGGTCGGGCTTAAGAACACACCGCCCAGATGCATCAACTTGCTGAAGGGGAAATAGGCGATCAGGCTGCTGACGAGGAACAGATGAATATAAAACATCGAGGAGATGCCTTCGGGTAGCACCGGGTTGAGCGATAACAGACCCATGCCCAACTTCTTCACGCTGACCAAATCCACCTTGATAAAGTAGCGCATGAGAATGCCGGTACAGGCGATGGCAACGATTAAGAGCAATGGGAAGTAATCAGCAGCATGTGAGATATAGCGGATTTTGGCATCGGCGATGCGCCGCAGGAATAGATAACCGACGGCAGCCAAAATGATGGCATCCGTAGCGTAAATGATCGGCAATCCGACCTGAAAGAAGCCATCCAGATTCTGCGCCAGCGTTACCCAGCCGGGGATGGGTTCGACGAAATATTTGAAATGACGAATGAAGATGATCAGGAAGGAATAGTGGAAAGCCAGACCCGCTGCCCAGAGATACTTGCTCGACCCATACACCAGCTTGGGACCGCCCCTCAATTCAGCCACAGTATTGCGGAAAAGCGACCGGAACAGGAAGATCTCCAAAGCCATGCGGCCCATGATGCCCCAAGTGGAATTGGGATTATCAAATTTGTTGCTTTTCAACCAAGGGAGAGACCGCTGCTGACCTGACGTCGTGGGAATGCGGAAAGGAACGGGCGATTTGGCCCATTTCAGGACACGGTAGATAAATCCGCCCAAAAACAGGATAATCGCGGCATAGGGAATGACGATACCGAAGAGCGCCTGCAGGCCGGTCGTTCCGGCCAGCGCCGTCGGTATGAGAAGGAGAAGAATTACCACAAAAAGGGAGAACCAGAGGCTCATCCAGTTACCTCCGCTTGGGAATCAGTGTCAAATCCCGGAAGATCGGCCTGCGCGCGGCGCAGAGCCAGATAGGAACGCCGCCGGAATTCATTGGCTCGAATTTCGCAAATCTTTTCACGAGATAGCATATAAAAATCAAAAGCCTGCAATACTAAGCGATCAATGCGGGTTTCCAGCGCTACCAGTTCAGCGGAAAATTGCTGTGTAGTGATGGCATCCGCCAACTGTTCGCGAATGGCTTCTTTCAAATAGAGAATAAATCCCACGGCCTGCGATGGCTCGAAATCCTGCACGGCGCGGACCTTAATGAACTCCTCCATGTCCGCCAGGGGACCGTTTCCGCATTCGTCATCCAGCAGGCGATCATAGATCGTGTCCACCGCGCGGGAAAGCGAGCCGCCCACGGGATTCAGGAAGCGATTCTTCTGCTCGAGAAAGAAGCCGCGCGAATCGGCCGGATAGGTGGCGATAATCAGCTCTTTCCAGCGCTCTTTGATCGCTGTTTGGCGCTCCTGAAGTAACTCGAGAATCGTCATAGTCGCGGCTCCGGATTGGGCGCTGGTGTTCGCATTGGCCCCTCCGAACTCGCCTCCGCCGGAAGCGTGAGCGTCCGGAGGAGGCGGGTCCAGGTGCGAATCAGGCTACACGCAGCCCGTGGGTTTCGGCAGGCCGGCGACCTTGCAGGCGCCTTTCGCCGGGCCGGACGGATAGAGGTCATAGATTTCCTTCAGCGAGAAGCCGGTCTCCTTGCAGAGCTTGCGGATCATGGGGGCGATGCCGAACTGCTTATAATAGTCGCGCAGATACGTGACGACCTTCCAGTGATTCTGGGTCAGTTCGGAGACGCCTTCGGTGCTGGCCAAAGCCAACGCCACGCGCTCATTCCACTGATCTGCTTCTTCGATGAAACCGTCCTCGTCCACGCCAATCTTCACGTCGTTCCATTCAAATGTCGGCACGGTTGAGTCCTCCAGTTTATTGTCGATTGTTTTAGTGCAATTACAGGTGCATTTCGATATAGCCGCAAGGGCACTGTTCCGCGCACTTCTTGCAGCCGTTGCAGAATTCCATCTTGAAGCTATAGGGCTGTCCCTTGATGACCGGTTTGATGATGGCGCCGTCCTGACAGTAGGACCAGCATTGGCCGCAGTCGAAGCAGAGACCGCAGGACATGCAGCGCGCAGCTTCTTCGATGATCTGCTGTTCGGTGAGCGTACTTGTGATTTCGGCGTCGCCGCTCGCCAGGCGCGTGGCTGGATCCAACTTCTCCATTTCGGCGCGCAGTTTCTCTTGGAAGTAGGTTAGCATGAGCTTATCCTGGGGCTGTACCGGCGGTTTCGGCTGATCCTCCAGTAGAGGCAATCCGCGCAGCTCCTGGTGGATGGTCTCGGCGGCGCGACGGCCCTGATAAATGGCGATGGTGACCAAACCGAGTTCGAGATCATCGCCGCCCGCGTATACGCCCGGGGCTTTGGCATGGCCGCGCTCATCGGCCTTGATCCAATCTCTGCCTTCGCGTAAATCTTCGAAACCGACGAAATCGGGTTCCTGACTGATAGCGGCGACGATCGTTGAGCAGGTCAGTTCGAAAGTATCGCCGGAGATGGGAACAGGACGGCGGCGTCCGGAGGAATCCGGCTCGCCCAGTTCCATGCGTTGGCAGACCATGCCGACGGCCAGTCCATCCTTAACGATAATTTCTATCGGAGCAGCCAGAAGCATGATTTCGACGCCTTCCTCTTCGGCGCCATCAATCTCCTCTTTAATGGCTGGCATTTCAGTGCGAGTGCGCCGGTAGAGGATGGTGGCCTTGGCGCCCAAACGACGCGCCACGCGAGCCGCGTCAATCGCCGTATCGCCGCCGCCGACCACCACCACATGGCTACCAACTTCAACCTTCTGGCCGGAGTTGATTTTGTTCAAGAAAGCCGTGCCCGTCCAGAGATTGGAAACGTCTTCGCCGGGGACGCCGAGCTTCTTGCCTTGATGGGCTCCGATGCCCACGAAAATGGCCTTGTATTGCTTCTGCAAATCCTGATAGGAAACATCCTTGCCGACCACGGTGTTGGTCTTCAGTTCGACGCCCAGATCGAGGATGCGCTGAGTTTCGGCATCCAACACCTCACGCGGCAACCGGTAGGCGGGAATGCCGTAGCGAAGCATGCCCCCCGCCTTGGGGAAGGCTTCGAAAACCGTCACCGGGTAGCCCCATCGCGCCAACTGATAGGCACAGGACATTCCGGCGGGTCCCGAACCGATTACGGCGATCTTTTCCGAGTATCGCTCACCGTTGACTTTGAATTTCAAATTATTCGATAAGGCATAATCGCCGAGAAAGCGCTCAATATTATTAATGGAAACCGGGCCTTCCTTGGCCTGACGGTTACAGCCCGATTCGCAGGGGTGCGGGCAGACGCGTCCGCAGACGGCGGGGTAAGGATTCTTCTCCGCCAGGATTTCGAAGGCCTTCTGATAGGATTCGGCATAGCTGCGCTCATGCTTTTCGGAAAGCGCTAAGGTGGTGATAATGGCGCGAATGTCCGTCTGATTCGGGCATTTATCCATGCAGGGCGCCAACTTTTCGACAAGTTTGGGCCGATACGGCGACGATTCGACGGACGATCCTCCGCCGGATGAAAACGATCTGATCCCCGGTTTTTTCTTGACGACGACTTTGGCCATTTTATCCTTTACCCTTTCGATGATTCTCCGCCAACTTCACGAAATTCAGCGCCCAATCCGGGACGCCCAGCGCATGAAGATGGAAAAAACTCGCCAGAACATTCTTATACATCAGACCGTCGCGGCCCTTCAGGGCGCCTCTGCCGCGATCCACATGGTAGGCGCTTCGGATATTGTCCGAGGCTAATATGATGCGCGAATAGTGAAATTCATGCCCGCGCATTTTGGCGCCCTTTCTAAAATAAGGATTGGAGTGGTCGACAGCAACTTCCATGTAACCGTGCCCTTGCGGCTGGGCCGTCACCTCGAGGTCCAAAGGAAACACTCCGGCGAATGAATATTTTCGGCCCTGCCAACGAATCGAACGGCACAGGTAAATCAGGCCCGCGCATTCGGCGTAAATGGGAAGCCCAAGCTGGGCGGCCTTTCTCACGGATTCCCGGAATTTATCGTTGGCTTCAAGCTGTTCCGCGTGCGTTTCGGGAAATCCACCGCCGATATAGAGAGCATCGCATTTCGGCAAGGATCGGCTCGTCAGAGACGAAATGGGAATCAATCCTGCTCCGGCCCGCTGCAGCGCGTCCAGATTATCCTGATAGTAGAATGTGAAGGCCGAATCGCTGAAGTAAGCAATTCGCGTTCGAGGCCGGGCTGTCTTTTCCGCTTCGAAGGACGCTTCCGCGTCGCATTGCGGCAATGGCGCGCTGCCGGCGATGGCGAGGGCGACATTCATGTCCATGTGCTTCTCGGCCAAGTCGGCCAATCTGGCATCCAATCCCTCGCTATCGGCGTGCTCCTGCGGAGTAACCAGGCCGAGGTGTCGGTCAGGCAGCAGGTTCTTCCCAGATAGCTTGGGAAAGGCGCCGATCACCGGCACACCGCAGATACTTTCGATGGCCTTGCGCACGATACTCTCATGGCGCGCTCCGGCGACGCGATTCAAAATGACCGCGGCAATGCGAAGCTCAGGATCCAGCCTCATACAACCCAGAACCGAAGCCGCCGCCGTGCGAGTAACTTTGGTCACGTCCTGTACCAGAATCACGGGCGCGCAGAGAAGCTTGGCCAGTGCGGCAGTGCTGTGCGTTCCGGCGATATCCAATCCGTCAAAGAGCCCACGGTTGCCTTCGATCAGGCTAACATCGAAACTTCGGCTATGGCGCTGAAAAGAACACTGGACGCCGGCGGTACTCATCAAGTAGGTGTCCAGATTGTGAGCCTGGCTGCCGGCGGCCAGTCCGAGCCAGGCGGCGTCAATGTAATCTGGACCCTTCTTAAAAACCGCTACTTTCATCCCTCGGCGTCTCCATGAGGCGGCCAGCCCCATGGAGACCAGGGTTTTTCCGGCGTCACCGCCGCTGCCGGCGATGACGACTCGCGGAATGGGCTGCTGAGCAGTTGAGTGCACCATGCCTCAGATCGGCGGCGGCCTCAGACGTTGGCGGCGCCTTCCACATGTGGCAGCTCGATGTAGCTCCCGCCGAAGTAGGTGTAGACGCACTTGCCGGATTCGATCAATTCCCGGATCGCATCCTTGCAAGTCTGCTTGTCCACCCGCTCGCCGTACAGCTCCACGACGTTCTTGGTCAGGTCCATCGCCTTGAGCTTTTTCAAGCCGGTGGCTTCCTTGACCATTTTGTACATGGCGTCGGCGACTTCTTGGACGCTGACTAAATCGGCCATAATGAGCCTCGCTTAGTAACTTAAGTGAACGGAACGCTTGTAGCTCAAGCCCGCGTGCTTGAAGTCATCAATGTGCACTTTTTCGAACTGGATGCCGGTCAGCTTGAAGAAACGCGGCCAGCCGATGCGCTCGATCCATTCTCCGAGACGTTCATATTTGCGGGCGTTGTCTTTCCAGACATTGACGATGTTGGTCACGGCATCCACGACCTCCGGCCAGCGCGGCGGATTATTCGGCAGATAGGGCACGGCCAGCTTGGAGAACATGGGCTCCTTGCGGGCATTGGATACCTTGCCGCCGACCCAGATGGAGACGCCGTCATTCAGCGGATCGTTCAAGGGCATGGAAGGGCAGACAGTATAGCAGTTGGCGCAGAACATGCAGCGATCCTCCTCGACGGTGATTGTCTGCACGCCATTCTTGACCGCGGGACGAATGGCTGCCGTCGGGCAGGAAGCCACGACGTTGGGGACTTCGCAGGTCTTGGGCAGCAGATCGTATTTCACTTTGGGCGGACGGCGGTGAATTCCCAGAATGGCGATATCGGAGCAGTGCACGGCGCCGCACATGTTCAGGCAGCAGGCCAGAGCGATGCGGCACTTGGCGGGCAGATCCATGTTTTGGAAATGTTCGATCACGCCGTCCATGACCGCCTTGACGATGCCGGAGGCATCGGTGGCGGCGGAATGGCAGTGGATCCAGCCCTGAGTGTGCACGATACTGGTGATCGCCGGGCCGGTGCCGCCCACCGGGTGCCCGATTTTCTTCAATTCGGCAATGAGAGGCTCGATCTTGCTCTTATCGGTGAACATGAATTCGATGTTGTGGCGGCTGGTGAAGCGCAGGTAGCCTTCACAGTACTTGTCCGCCAGGTCGCAGATCATGCGGATCTTCTGAATGCTCATCAGACGTGATCCGCCGGCCCGGACGGTATAAACCGCATCGCCGGTTTCCGAGACATGCATCATCACGCCCGGCTTCAAGATTTCATGGAACTTCCATTTGCCGTAATTCTTCTTAATCGCGGGCGGCAGGAACTGCTCGTAATGCGGCGGACCTATATCGGTGATGCGTTTTTTGGCTGGCTCGGCCATGATTTATTCCTCCAAGGGTTGTTAATTTTCAATCAATTCGGTTTTTTCGCTTTTGGCCATGTCTAAGCCTTGCCGGCTTCGGTGTCGTCTTCAACAAAATATTCTTCGTAGAAGACGTAAGGATTCTCGCGCGGGAAGGCGACCATTTCGGCCTGCGGTTCGACGCCGATCAATTCGAGGAAGCTGCCCAAGCCGACGCGCTGGATAAATTCACCGATGCGTTCGCGGTTCTTGCCCTCTTCGGACCAGAGATCCCAAATTTTCGCGATCATGTCTTTGAGGTCTTTGTAGGGCGGTTCGACCTTCCAGAACGGGATGATCACCGAGGAGAGCAGAGCTCCTTCGATGATCGGGGCCTTGGATCCGATCAGGACGACGGCGCCGGTGTCCTTGCCGGGACGCAGGGCTTTGGGCATGACGTTGATGCAATGCATGCAGTGCTTGCAATAGCTGTTGTCAATGTGGAGCTCTTTGCCATCCCATTCCATGCATTTGGAGGGGCACAACTGCACAACCTCCTTCTCGATGTTGATGCCGTCGGAAGCAGAGGCTCTGACCGCATCCTTATCAACGCGGATATCATCGCGCCAGGTGCCGATGATGGAGACGTCGGCACGCGCCACCGAGGCGACACAATCATTGGGGCAGCCGGACATCTTGAACTTAAATTTATAGGGAAACGCCGGCCGGTGCAGCTCATCTTGGTAGGTCATGGTCAGATCATGGGTCAGTGCCATGGTGTCGTAGCAGGCCCATTCGCAGCGGCTCTTGCCCAGGCAGCAGGAAGGGGTGCGCATGTCCGAACCAGATCCTCCGATATCAAACCCAATTCCCGCTAACTCTTGGAAGGTAGCTTCAAGCTCATCGGTCTTTGTTCCCAATAGAATAATATCGCCTGTTGATCCGTGCATGTTGGTCAGTCCGGAACCGTGCCTCTCCCAGATGTCGCAGATTTTGCGCAAAGCATCAGTGCTGTAGTACCAACCGGCCGGCTGATTGATGCGCATCGTGTGAAAATGGGAGATATTCGGGTATTCTTGCGGCAGATCGTTATACCGGCCGATTACTCCGCCACCATATCCCAGCACCCCGACGATACCACCGTGTTTCCAGTGCCCGATCTTCTCGACATAAGACCTTTCCAGCAGTGCCAAGAGATCCCTGGAGGCCGCATTCTTCTTTGCGGCCATTTTAATTTCAGTCACGAAGCTGGGCCAAGGTCCCTTTTCCAGCTCATCGAGCTTGGGCGTTTTAGGAAATTCATCCGCCATAATGACTCCTCGCGTTTATTTTAGTTCGAAAGCTTGATTGATCGAGAGGCAAGTCGCGAAAAAACCGCGAAAAGCTAAACGTTAATACTATAACGACTTAGGCTACTTTTTTCACATGCAAGGCCAATATATCATCTCCAAAAAACAAAAACAAGAAAATTTAAAAATTTTTCATTCTGTTGTGTTGCATAATGCAACATACTGCAAAATAGTGATACATTAATGTTGAATGGCCAGTTTCATTCGCAGTATGCGGGGATTTTACCTGCTGGATTTTAGTGCAGCGGTCTGCGCGGTGAGAGTTTTAGCGATAATCTCAGGAGAAAGTTCGGTGGAAAGGAACCAGGCCTCACAGGTTGAGGCCGGTAGGTAGATGCCTTGATTTAGCATGGCATGGAAGAATCGAGAGAAGATCTCTGGGGTGCTGGTTTTTGCCGTGGCGAAATCCCGCACTTCTTCGGAAGTAAAGAAAACCGACAGTATCCCACAAGCGAAATTGATCTGAGCCGGCACACGCGCCTCAACGAAGTTGCGCATGAGGCCCAGCGCCAACTCTTGAGTCGCCTTTTTCAGAACCTCATACCGGCCAGGCAGAACCAATTCCTTTAGAGTCGCCAGCCCGGCGGCCACGGAGATCGGATTGCCGGAAAGCGTCCCGGCTTGATAGACATTGCCAGCCGGAGCCAATTGTCCCATGATCTCTCGCCTCCCGCCGACGGCTCCGATGGGCAGTCCGCCGCCTAAAATCTTTCCCAAACAGACTAGATCGGGCTTGACTTGAAACAGCTCAGCGGCTCCGCCTCTGGCGACGCGGAAACCAGTGATCACCTCATCGAAAATAAGGCAGGCTCCATGCCGCGACGCCAGCTCGCGCAGGCACCGCAGGAATCCGTCCTTCGGAAGCACGACGCCCATATTCGCCGCGATCGGCTCGACGATGATGGCAGCGATCTGATTCGCATTTTGGGAAAAGGCCTCCTCTACCGATTTTTTATCATTATAGGGAAGCGAAAGCGTGGACTGGACTACAGCCCCAGGGACACCATGTGTGCCTGGAAGATCGCCGGTGGCGACACCAGAACCGGCTTTTACCAGCATAGCGTCGCTGTGGCCGTGGTAGCAGCCGTCGAACTTGATGATCCATTCGCGACCGGTGTGAGCGCGTGCCAGACGGATGGCAGTCATCACGGCTTCGGTGCCGGAACTGACCAGCCGCAGCATCTCGATGTGCGGCATGAACTGGCGGACCAGTTCCGCGAGCTCTGTCTCCGCTTCCGTCGGAGCACCGAAGGAAGTCCCTTTCTCGGCGGCTTTCTGGATCGCCTCGACGACGGCGGGATGAGCATGTCCGAGTATCAGCGGACCCCAGGAAAGCACATAGTCTATGTAGCGATTCCCGTCGAGGTCGAAAATGTAGGGCCCCTGGCCGCGAGCGATGAAGGGCGGCTCGCCGCCGACAGATCCATATGCTCGAACCGGAGAATTTACCCCACCGGGAATGCTCCCCTTGGCTTTCGCAAAAGCGCGCTCGGATTTGAGCCTCTTTTTCATCTCTTCAGCCACTCGGCGGCCTCTCGTGCATGGTAGGTCAAGATCAAGTCGGCACCGGCGCGTTTGATTGCCGTCAGAATCTCAAGAACGGCGCTGCGCTCCTCCAGCATTCCGGCGGCGGCCTTCACCATGGCATATTCCCCGCTGACATTGAACGCAGCCACGGGCAGATCGGTAAGATCTCGAACACGGTGGATAATGTCCAGATAGGCGAGCGCAGGCTTCACCATGATGATGTCCGCGCCCTCCTCGATATCCAGTCGGATTTCTCGCAGAGCTTCGCGCACATTGGCGGGATCCATTTGATAGCTCTTGCGATCGCCGAAAGCTGGTGCGGATCCGGCAGCTTCCCGAAACGGCCCATAAAAGGCTGATGCATATTTGACGCTGTAAGACATGATGGCGCGATCTGCGAATCCCGCCTCATCCATCGCCCGGCGGATGAAACCGACGCGGCCGTCCATCATATCGGACGGGGCGACGATATCTGCGCCCGCTTTCAGAAAACTCAGCGCTTGTCGTACCAGGAGTTCCAGTGTGGCATCATTGTCCACCATCCCGTCTTTGATTACGCCGCAGTGGCCGTGATCGGTATATTCGCACAAACAGACATCGGCGATGATGGTCAAGTCGGGACTGGTCCTTTTGATCGCCCGGATCGCTCTTTGCACCACGCCATCATCGTGCCAGGAGGCAGACCCGGTAGCGTCCTTTTTTTCGGGAATGCCGAATAGGATGACCGCCGGAATGCCAGCCGTGAAGGCTTTTTCGGCCTCCGCCGCGGCGCGATCGGGGCCGAAGCGATATACGCCCGGCAGCGAAGCGACGGCCTCATCGCGGCCTTTGGATTTGACGAACATCGGCCAGACGAAATCCTCGACATTTAGATTTGTCTCGCGCACCAAGTGCCGTAGAGATTCGGTGCGCCTCAGGCGGCGCGGTCGTTCGATGGGAAAAGGCATAGGAAAGAAGCGATTTGGATCTATTTTTTGCGAGATTCGGCAAAATGCTGCAAGATCGCTTGCACCAAATCCGGAACGCTGTGATCAGTTGCTTCGATATCTACGCGGATGTCGTGCTCATGCGCGACCTGGGTCGTCGAAGGACCGATGCAGGCGATAGTGGCAGCCGATGCGATTTGCCGTGCCTTTTCGGCTCCCAGAATTTCAGCGAATCCTGAAACCGTTGATCCGCTGGTGAAGGCGATGATATCGGGCGGCAGTTCTTCCAGCAGCGACCACATGCCTTCGTCCCACGATGCCGTCATGGTTTCATAAACCATTAAGGGGAAAACTTCGGCGCCGGCGGCGGCCAACGTTCTTTCAACTCGATCATCACCCAGGTTCCCCCGCACACGGACGATCAGACTTTTTTGTCCTGATATTTGGGAAGCCAATTCTTCGGCCAGCGTTGCAGTGGTCGCCTTGCCGGGGACGAAATCGGCTAACAGTTCGTGTTTTACCAATTCTCTGGCGGTGCCCGCTCCAACGGCGGCGATCCGGAACTGGCCCAGCGCGCGCAAATCGTGGCCCTTTTCGATTAAGAGCCGAAGAAAATACCGCACGCCGTTTTCGCTGGTAAAGACAATCCAGCGTTCCGTTTGAGCGGTCTTGGCGGTATGGCCCGCCCCGAGGATTTTCCCCAGCTCATGCCAAGCTTGCGAGGCGTCATGCGCGGCCGTTTCAATGGTCGGCATAGGCAGCACTTCGGCGCCGTGCTGACGCAGCAGCGCATACATTTCGCCCGCCTGATCGCCCGGCCGCGTGACCATCACCTTCTTGCCGAAAAGAATTCCAGCCTCAAACCATTTGAGTCCCGGACGGAGCGCCGCGACCTCGCCGATGACAAATACGGCCGGCGGCTTAATGTCATTCTCTTCGGCCAAATGAGGAAGATCCTCCAGGTCGCCCTGGCAAACCTGCTGAAGGCCGCTGGTGCCGCGGGAAATGATGGCGGCGGGAGTTTGGGGTGCGTAGCCGCCATCTATGAGTTCCGTAACGACCTGCGGCAGTTGATTGACGCCCATATAGCCCACGATGGTGCCCTGACGACTCTGGGCCAGCCAGGTCCAAGGGACTTGCGGCTCATCCTTATCGGCCGCTTCATGAGCCGTCAAAAAGATGGTATAGACGGCTTTGCCGCGAAAAGTGACAGGTATTCCGGCATAGGCCGGAGCGGCAATTCCCGCCGTGACGCCTGGAACAACTTCATAGGGTATGCTGTTCTTGCGCAGATGAAGGGCTTCTTCGCCGCCGCGACCGAAGATGAAGGGATCGCCACCCTTGAGCCTGACGACCATCTTGCCTTGATGAGCCAATTGCACGAGCAGGCTATTGATTTTGTCCTGCGGAATCGGATGGCGGCCGGCGCGCTTGCCGACGAAATGGCGCTCAATTCGACGGGGCAGCGGCACCACCAATTCCAGGGGCACCAGGCGGTCGTAAACTACGGCGTCGCATTCCGATAGGAGCCGCAGGGCCTTGGCGGTAATCAAGCCGGGATCGCCGGGGCCGGCGCCCACGAGATAGACTTTGCCCTTAGCCTTCACCGCGCATTATCTCCATGGCTCCTTGGGCCAATAAGTCTTGCGCCAACGTTTGGCCGAGGGCAGCGGCCTCGGCGGCGTGATCTACGCAGCCGGTGGCGCGCAAGGCCGAACGGCCCTCCGCATCAAGGATCACCGCATCCATGATCAATCGTCCGTCTTCCCATCTCGCCCAAGCGCCGACCGGTATCGAACAGCCGGCGCCCAGCGCCGCCAGGAGACTCCGTTCGGCCATCAAGCAAGCGTGGTCGCGGGCAGAATCAATCTTGCCAGCGATTTGGATGGCCGGGGAATCGTTCGATCTGCACTCGATGGCTAAAGTTCCTTGCCCCGCTGCTGGTACAAATACCTCCGGCGGCAGGATCTCTGTGATCACGTCCTCCAAACCCAATCGCATTAGGCCGGCGCGAGCCAGGATCAGGGCGTCGAATTGCCCTGCATGCAGCTTCTGCAGCCGCGTATCCACATTGCCCCGAATGTCAACCAAGTTCAAATCGGGCCGCTGAGACAGAACCAGGGCGCGGCGCCGGGGCGAACCGGTTGCCAGCCTCGCTCCTGCCGGCAATCGCTTCAGAGTACGGCCTGAGGGGGAGATCAAAACGTCTTCGACGGCGTCTCGCCGCGGCACAGCCGCCAAGATAAATTCGTCGGGCAATGCAGAGGGCATATCCTTGGCGCTGTGAACGGCCAGGTCAATTTCTCCTCTTTGCAGGGCAGCCTCAAGTTCTTTGACGAACACGCCGGTTCCGCCCAGTTCTCCCAATGTGCTCTTTTGATCTATATCGCCCTGAGTGTGTACGGCAACCATGGTGAAAGCCTGCTCGGGAACTGCCTGGCGCAGCTTTTCCGCCACTGAAGCTGCCTGAATTTTAGCCAGCTTGCTGGCGCGTGCGCCGATGCGAATCAGCATGGGCATTTCAGCGGGTCTTTTCCTCTTCGATCCATGCAGCCCATTGATCCAAAGGCGGCGAAGCATCAGACCATCCGGCCCACTGTTTTTCGTCGCAGGCTAGCAGCCGCTGATAGAGCCGGTCCTTCACGGCAGGATCCTGGACGCGCTGCCGGACGAAATCTCGAAATTGCAGCAATATGGCAGGCTTGTCCAACTGATGGAATCCCGCCAGAAAATGCTCCAAATGCTGGCGCAGGTATCGGGTTAAAAAAGGGACGGACGCGCCGGAACTGACGGCCAGAGTGATGGGATTTCGCCGGATGACGGAAGGAAAGATGACGCTGCAGAGCTGGGGTTGATCCACCACATTGACGGGGACGCCATAGGCCTCGCTGTCGGTAAAGATCTGCCGGTTTACGACTGGATCATCCGTCGCAGCGATGACAAGGCAATAATGGCGCGCCTCAGGCGAGATATATTCACGCTGCTGCCAGACGCATTTTTCATCGGCCAGCAGGCGCTCAAGAGCCGGGCACAGGCTGGGTGCGACGACGGTCAACTTTGCCCTGGCAGTCTGCAATTGCTGAGCTTTGCGGTACGCCACTTCGCCGCCGCCCACCAGCAGGCAGGGTCGGCCGTCAATTCGAACGAAAAGCGGCAGATAGACGGCGCTGGAATCCATATAGGGATAGAATAACACTATAGCCAGCAGGAATCAACAACTTTCTTCACGGATGTTCTGCGCATTTTGCTTGACATGTTGCAAAAAATGTCTTATCATATTGCAACGATGCAAAATCTGGCGGATGGCGGACTCGTGACCAGGCGCGGGATTCCAAATGCCATTCTGTCAGATCTGCGCTCTCCAAAATCCATGTGCCCCATGCCAGAGAACCTGAAAGATCCCCGCTTCCTCAAGGTCATCCTCGATTCCATCGCCGATGGCGTGTTCACGATTGACCATGACAAGCGGATCACCAGTTTCAATCGCGCCGCGGAAAGAATCACAGGTGTGCCGGCTACGAAAGCCCTGAAGAACAAGTGCTATGAGGTATTGCGCTCGGACCTCTGTCAGGAGAACTGTGTGCTGGACAAGGCTCTGCAGAGCGAAGCCGAAGTCCGGGATATGCCCGCGAGGATTATCAACGATTCGGGCGATACCATGCCGGTCTCAGTATCGCTGACTGTACTGCGCAATAAGGAGGGCAACGCTTCCGGCGCCGTTGAGACCTTCCACGATTTGTCCACCATTGAATATCTGCGCAAAGAGCTGACTCAGAATTACTCCTTCGAGGACATCATTTCCAAGAGCCGGGTCTTGAACAAGTTCTTCAATATCATACCGGACGTGGCGGAAAGCGAGAGCACAGTTCTCATCCAAGGCCCGTTCGGATCCGGCCGGGAACTGCTGGCGCGAGTCATTCATCGTCTGAGCCCGCGCAAAGACTATAACTACGTTCAGATTAATTGCGGCTCTCTGCCGTCCCAGCTCTTCGAGGCCGAGCTCTTCGGCTGCATTAAGGGCGTTTTCCCCGATGCCAAACAGGACAAGACCGGCAAATTGGTCCTGGCTGATAAAGGCACCGTTTATTTCAACGAAATCGGCGAATTGCCGCTGCCGTCGCAGGTGAAAATCCTGCGGCTGCTTCAAACGGGCGAATATGAGCCGTTGGGGTCGGAAAAAACCCTGAAAGCCAACGTGAGAGTGATTGCTTCGGCCAATCGCGATCTGAAAGAACTGGTGGCGCAGGGCCGCTTCCGAGATGATCTGTACTTCCGGTTGACCGTGGTGAAATTCGACCTGCCGCCGCTGAAAGATCGGCGCGAAGATATCCCCTATCTGGCGGAGCATTTCATCAGCCGCTTTAATGCCCGCAAGGGAAAGAAAGTGCTGGGCGTCAGCCCTGATGCGATGAGCATTTTGTTGCGCTATGATTTTCCCGGCAATATTCGGCAATTGGAGGGTATCATCGAATACGGCTTCGCCGTCTGCCAGGATCATATCATCGAAGTTGAGCATCTTCCGGAAGAGCTTCAGAATCTGCAACGGACCCGGCCACTCATGGGCAGCGCCATCAAACCCTACGATTATCCCAGCGAACCCACTCGCATTCGCGAAATCTTGCGCCGCAATCGGGGCCACCTGGGACGCAGTTGCGCCGAACTGGGCTTCCACAGAACGACTCTCTGGCGCAAAATGAAGCAATACGGCATCAGCAAAGAGGAATTCAAAGGGCCATTTTAGTACCACCATCGTAAGCCTGAACCCCAGTCGTACTGCTCGATCGCCCCAATTCCAAGCATCATCAATCCCAGGTCATATTCACTTAAGCTTAATGTTGCGATATGCAACATGTAGCGAAAAAAAACGCAACATAGTGATTGACTTTCTGCGCATTTCCGAAATAATTTGATCCGTCAGCTTTAGTCGCTGCCTGCCGTCGCGGAGATTGACGTGAAAATCGCTATTCCCAGGTTCGGTGAAGAGATTGCCCCCGGATTTGAGGTCGCCGCGCACCTGAGCGTGTTTGAGGCCGGTCACACCCAGGCGACGCCGCTGGATCTCTTGAGCTTCAATGCTCCTGGCGGGCTGGATCGCGTGCGCGCCCTTCTCGCTGGAACCGTTAATATCCTGATCTGCAGCGGTATCGGCAATCAGTACAAGAGCATGCTGCAAGCAAGCGGGATCACCGTGATTGATCACGTTACGGGAACCATCGCCGGCGTGCTGGATGCATTCTATAATGGTGAACTGTGCGGTTCGCAAACTGAACCAATTTTCCGCAGCGGTCTGCATGGCGCTCCCTTAAACGAGCTATTGGACTGGACCATCAAGGCATTTCAAGAACACGGCTATGAAGTCCGCTCCGCACGGGACATGGCTCCTTTTCCCGTGGATTTGGTGGCTCGCATGCAATGCCCGGGTTGCGGCAAGCTCGTGAGAATCGCCATTTGCTGCGGAATGCACACTTATCGCGTGGATCAGGAAATCCGCGAATTTCACCATGCGGCTTCAGGATCATTCGATGCATGTATCTACATCCATGACGCATCTCCTGAAGTAGAAAAAACCTGCAAGGATTTCGGGATTCAACTTCTGATCCCCGTTTCAGGTGAACCGGACCAGGTGCCGGTGGCGGCAACGTCGGCTTTCCGGCTATTTCGAATTCCCTTGGAAAGACATAAGGACTGTCTCCAAACGGCATAAATACCCGAGCTGACCATGACCATCTGGAATCTTTTCGCCTATCTTTCGCTCACGGTCTTTCTCGCGGCGGTGGTCACTCGCATTGTGCGCATTGCCCGGTTGCCGGTGCATCTGCGCTGGGAACTCTATCCAGTACCGCACGAGAGGGGCCGCGCTCGCTACGGCGGTTCAATCCTGGAAGAGGTTGACTGGTGGACCAAGCCCCGCCATGTTGACCGAATGGGTGAGCTGGCGGTGATGATCCCAGAGATCTTGCTGCTCAAAGGCGTCTGGGAGCACAACCGAAAGCTCTGGTGGGGATCATTTCCATTGCACTTTGGGCTGTATCTGCTGATCGGCGCGCTGGGACTACTGGCCATCAACGCGCTCCTCGTCATCTTTGGTGCGCTGTATCCGCCGATAATTCAAGTTATGAGCGCGATGGCCGAAATTTTTGCTTGGGCTGGATACATTTTGGGCTGCATCGGTGCGGTCATCATGCTGTGGCTGCGCCTGACGAACCGAAAGCTGAAGCTATATAATAGCGCCGCCCATGTCTTCAATTTGTTGCTGCTTGGGCTGATTTCCGGGACGGGCCTGATCTGGATCGCCACGGATAATGCCTACGCCGTAAAATTGACGGATTTTCTAGTGCGCCTCATGAGCCCCGGCGAAGGGATGCGGCTGGGCGCCTTGGGCGGATGGCACCTGGGCCTGGTGCTGTTCTTTTTCCTTTACTTCCCCTTCACGCACATGACGCATGCGTTCGTCAAATACTTCACCTATCATGACATCCGCTGGGAGGACACGCCCAATTTGCCGGGCGGTAAACTGCAGGCGAAAATTGAGCAATTGGAGAATCTGCCGGTGACCTGGGCGGCTGCGCATATCGGCGCTGATGGCCGCAAGAACTGGGGCGAATTGGCTGCCGAATCCGGCAAGGTGAAAAAATCATGATCTCGACCCGCAAAGAACCTCACCATATAACGGATATCAGCAAGGCCTCGGAGCAGCTCGCTCATGTGGATCCTCACGATCTCCTGCCGCTGCCGCCGCCCTATGACAAACTGGAGGAACTCCCCCCCTTCAAAGCCCTCACACAGACGCAGAAGGATTCCGTAGAATCCTCGCTGGACGATACGGTCGTCGTCGGCCTGCCCAAAGTCACCTCGCCGGTTGAGGCAGAAAAATTGGTTCAGGCCTTCATCAAGGGCCTGAAAAAACTCTTCACCAAAGAGAACAACTGGACCTTTCTCGAGCCGCTGCTGCTCTCCATGGAGCACTGCGCGCGCTGCCAGACCTGCGCGGATAGCTGCCCCATCTACGAAGCCAGCGGATTCAACGAGGTCTATCGCCCCACGTTTCGGGCCGAGGTTTTGCGCCGGCTCTATTTCAAATACGTCAAGTCGGGAAGCGCCTGGTACAAGAAATTCCAGAACGGCGACATCGAGTTGAATTGGACGCTCATGGCGCGACTCCTGGAACTCAGCTACCGCTGCACCCTCTGCCGCCGCTGCGCCCAATCGTGCCCCATCGGCGTGGACAATGGCCTGATCACGCGCGAAATTCGCAAAGTCTTCAGTTCCGAACTGGGATTGACGCAGAAGGATCTGCATGAGAAGGGGACGGTGCAGCAGTTGCGGGTGGGTTCCAGCACCGGAATGAACGCGCTGGCGGTTAAAGACAGCGTGGACTTCATAGACGAAGACATGACCGAGCGCACCGGCATCGAAGTCAAGACCAAGTGGGACGTCGAAGGCGCCGATGTGCTGCTGCTGCACAACGCCGGCGAATTCATTTCCTGGCCGGAAAATCACGGCAGTTTCGCGCTCTTGCTGGATGCCGCCGGCATTTCCTGGACTCTATCCAGCGACATTGTCGGATACGACGGCGTTAATTACGGGCTATTTTACGACGACGTGCAGCTTGCTCGCATCGCCCATAAGCACTTCGAAATCGCCAAGAAGCTCAAGGTCAAGAAGATCGTCATGGGGGAATGCGGCCATGAAAATAAGGCTTTAGGAGTCACCTCGGATCGCGTCTTCCAAAGCACTCCCCGAGAGACGGGCTTGACCCTGATCGAGCAGATTGTGTTCAGCGGTAAGATCAAGTTTGATCCGTCGCGCAATGATTTTCCGGTGACTTTGCACGATCCTTGCAATGTGGTTCGATCCATGGGCGTGGTAGAACCGCAGCGGCGGGTGCTGCGCCATCTGGCCCCGCAATTTAGAGAGATGGAACCGCACGGCGTGCACAATTACTGCTGCGGCGGCGGGAGCGGCTTCGCCGTCATGTCGCCCTACAATTTCCAGGATTGGCGTGTTCAAATTTCCGGGCGCAAGAAATTCAAGCAAATCCTGGAGGCCTTTGCGGATACCGATCTCAACTCCAATTCGCCCAAATACGTTTGCGCGCCCTGTTCCAACTGCAAGGGGCAGATGCGCGACATGCTGCAGTACTTCGGCGCCAAACAGAAATCGGGGATACATTATGGCGGGCTGGTGGAATTGGTGGTCAACGCCATGGTGGACGTCAAATCGCCCTTTCTGAATTTCGAAGAAATGTAACTGGTGGAGGCATGGAAATGAAGAAGATATTGATCGTGGATGATGAACCGGATGTGGTGACCTACCTGTCTGCGTTTTTCGAGGATCAAGGTTTTCAGGTCGCCTCTGCGGCCAACGGGAAAGAAGCTCTGGAGAAGGCGCGCACGTTGAAACCGGACATCATCACGCTGGACATCACCATGCCGGAAGAGTCCGGCGTGCGCACGTATCGCGACCTACAGGAAGGCGAAGCGACAAAAAATATCCCGGTCGTCATCGTAACCGGGGTGAGCAGCGATTTCCGGGGTTTTATCGAGAGCCGCAAGCAAGTGAAGCCGCCCGCAGGCTATTTTGAGAAACCGATTGATCGGGATGAATTGCTGGCCAAGGTGCGGCAAATTCTGGGGCTGTAGAATTCGGTTACCAGCCTTTTGACGTCATAATCTTCTTGATCTTCTCCTCGCTGCGTTTCTCGACCAACATAATTTTGTTGGTCTTGGCTTCTTTGATTTTCTGTAGCAGCACATCCAATTTGGCGGGCTTCTCTATGAAATCGAGCGCCCCCAACTTGCAAGCCTCGATCCCCTTCTGCACTGTGGCATGGCCGGTCAGCAGGATCACCTGGAGGTCCGGATTCATCTCCAGCAGGCGTTTGAGAGTCTCAATCCCGTCAATCCCGGGCATGGCCAAATCGAGAATGACAGCATCGTAGGACTTCGCCTTGGCTTTGTCCAACGCATCAAAGCCGCTGTGCGCGGCATCCACCTGGACGCCCCGATTTTCCATCCGCTCTGACAGGGCTTCAACGAATTCTTTTTCGTCGTCCACCAGCAAAACTCTCTCCGTACCCATCATTGCTCCTCGCTGCTAATTTGAGGCACCTTTAGCTCAAATCGAATCTCCTGCTCGGTCTGATTTCCTGTAAAATCGCCGCGGAGGCACTTGACCACAGCGGTCAACTCCGCCAGTTTTTCATCGCAGTCTTTCAAGTCGGAAGCCGGCGATCCGAAGACAACAATTTGAGCGCTCGTTTCATGCTTTTTCAACGAGAGGCTGATCACCCCCTCCGCGGGGACGGCTTCCATGACGAGCTTCAGACTCAGATACGTTGCCAGCTCCACGTAATACGGACTATTTCGGACCATGATCTCCCCGGCGGGTGCCTGAAATTCCAGCCTCTGTTTCCGTAGCATGGCAAAGCGCTCGCATAGCGCCGTCAAATCGGACAATAGAGAATTCAGGTCAAAACTCTTGACCGGCTCATCTACGCTATGCGCAAAGGCGTTCAGCCTCTTGATGATGGCGACGCCCCGATCCACCTGCTTAGTAATTCGCGCCTGAATGTTCGCGATTTTATCCGGAGCGATTGTCTGACCGCCCTGCGCCCCCGCGACCAGATCTTCCAGCAAGCCATTCACCTGCTCGATGATGGCCATGACGTTGTTGAGTTCATGTGTGACGCTGGCCGTGATGGCGCCGAAAAAGGCCAGAGCCTCCTCATTCACCATTCGCTGATCCTGAGCCTCATTACCTATCATGGCTGCGAACCCTGCTGCACAGCAGAGCGCAGCGCGCTCACCAGGACGTCAATGTTGACCGGCTTCAACAGCAAATTCAGATCTTTCGGCGGTGGCTGGTCCGCGCTCTCATCCAGGCCATCGCCCAGAGAACCCTGGCCAGTGATCATGATGATTTTGAGTTGCGGATGTTCTTCCTTGATCCTCTTCATCACCTCCAGGCCGCTCATGCCGGGCAATTTCACATCGAGGACGACGGCATCAAAGGGTCGTTCGCGCAGGCGGGCGAGGGCTTCCATACCGGTTCCCACATTTTCCGCTTCAATCTGGCGAATGGCCAACCGCTCGACCAGGGTCGAGACCAGTTCTTCTTCATCGTCTATGAGAAGGACGCGCAGGGATCGCATGATAAACCTCTACAGGGGACTTTTTCGATTGGGCAACATAATCGTGAAGCAGGTTCCCTTCCCCAGTTCGCTTTCCACGTCAATCTGGCCGCCCAATTTGCCGATGATGTCATGGGTGATGGACAAGCCCAATCCCGTGCCGAATTCTCCCTTGGTCGAGAAAAAGGGCTCGAAGATGTGTTTGAGGTTTTCCGGGGAGATGCCTTTGCCATTGTCGCAAATGACGACAGCGACATGCTCAGCGTCGGACTGCTTCAAGATGAAGCGCATCCAGCCGCCGTCGCTCAGCGCCGCCAGAGCGTTGCTGATGATATTGAGAAAGACCTGCTGCAACTGACCACGGTCGCTTTCAATGGTGGGGAAATCCTCGGGCACCTCGAAATGGGCGGTGATGTTTCGATGACCGAGTTCCTTGCCCAGAAATCCGAGCACTTCTTTGATCAGAAGCTCGAGATTGATCAGCTCAAACTGAACGTTCATGCGGCGGGCGAAGCCCAGCAGCCGGTGGGTGATGCCGCTGCAACGCTCCACCGAGTTTAAGATCGAATTAGCCAGAGCTTCGATTTTCTCCCGCTGCGTAAAGTTTTCCGCGAGAGTGACCATGTCTTTGAGCAGACCAGCTTTCTCGTTGATGATGGCCAGAGGATTATTGATTTCGTGAGCCACGCCGGCGGCCAGCCGGCCGATGGACGCCATCTTATTGGTGTATTCCAAATTGTGAAACACTCGGGCGCGGCGGATATCGGCTTCGCGCAGGCGGTTGACCATATAGCTGGTTCCGCCCAATACCACCGCCAAAATCAAGAGACTGCTGCCGATCAAAAATAGAATCGGATCGGTGCGCGAAGCAATCCAGGTTTTCATCAGGTCTTTTTGATCCTGGAGGATCACCAAGATGAAAGGAGACTGCTCTATGGAAGCATAGCCCAAAATATAGGAATTCCCTTTTTCTGAGAATTCCCGAACCACTTCTTTGGAGGTTGAAGGAATGCCGAGGGCAAGCCGACAAGGCTCAAGAATCTGTCCGTGTAAGCGCGACTGCGTCTGCAAGATTCCCTCACGGTTAATCATAAAAACGTCGCTGGCGGGGCCGAGATCCAGAGAGGCGATCTGCTGATTGAGCAGTTGCATATCAATTGTGGCGCGCAGGATGTAGAAGTTGCCTTCCGGTCGGGATTGTTTCACGCCGACCACAAAATGGGGGAAATTGCGAAATCCCATGAAGACATCGCTGACATAGGCGTCTCGCAGATTGACCTCATGAAACCATGCCTGATCCCTATAATTCTTGCCTTTCAACATATAGGGCCCTGTGTAGTAGGCCTGATTCCCTTCGGAGTCTATCAACCCCAAATCCACGAAGCCTCCGAAAGCCTGCCTCAAATTGGCAAAGGTGGCCGTAAGGCTTTCTTCATCCACCAATTCCTCATGGGATTTTTCGCTGCTGATCAAACGCAGGGCGTTCTTGCGTTCCGCGATCACGGCTTCCAGCGTCCGCTTGGTGTTGGAGAGCAGACGTGAGGTGGGGAAGAGCATCTCCGTCTTGAGCGCCTTCTGATATTGGTGGGCATTGACTAGCGTCAGGATCACCAGCGGGGTCAAGGAGACGACGGCCATGAGCGAGACAAAATACCACCAGAGGCGAGTGTAGCGAGAGCTCTCCTTGTGGCTCAACTTGAGCATTTCGCCATCGGCGGCCGGGCGGTGGAACAGCGGTGCCACGGTTACATCCCGACCGGCTTGGTTTGGATATGAGTAATCAAATCGCTAACGCCGATCCCTTACTGGAAATTCAAGCCTTCTTCTCGGCGATTCTCTGGTAGGCTTCTTTCATGGTTTTGGTCAGCACTTCGATGTTGACCGGCTTTTTCAGATAGGCGAAGGCGCCCAATTCCAGGGCCAGCGCTTCCTCTTTCTCCGATCCGTGGCCGGTCAGTATAATCACCTCCACCTTGGGATGCTCCCGCTTGACGCGGCGCAATACTTCTAACCCGTCAATGCCGGGCATCTTCAGGTCGAGTACCATCACCTCCGGCTCCTCGCTGGCTACCCGGGACAACGCCTCCTCGCCGTCGTAGGCGATCACCGGTTCCATGTGGCGCGTCTGCAGCCGCTCAGACAGCGTTTGAACGAATTCCCGCTCGTCGTCCACCAGCAGCACCTTGGACGGGACATCCAACTCAATATCACGCATGATGGCTGGCTGTCGGAAATGAGATCCAATCCGGAATTCAACGCTCCGCACTCCTGGAACCGCTGCCGCCAGAGCTTTCAATTCTTCTTGGAAGGCCTCGACCCGAAGCACGGATTTGTTGATTTCGATCTGGACCTCGCCTCCGGAGCAGGCGATGTCCAGCCCCTCACCTTTCTCAATCAGCGCCAGGCCGACTTCCGCCGCCAGAACGGAATCTTGCAGCGCTTGTTGCGACTGCGGCGTCATCTGCACAGCCGCCTTGCCGGCGTTTTCAATGATGATGGCTGAAGCCTCGTCCATTGTGACGTTATTCATGGGGACGAGGATATCGTAAAGTCTCGCATCCCAGGGAGCGAGATGGAAGAGGCGCTGGGTCCATTCGGCGCAGGCTTCGTCATCCTTATGGATTCGTTTCTGGGCCTCTTTGGCCGATAGGCCCGGTTCGCGGCCCGCCTGCCCGACTCGGAATTCGAGAGGCGCGATCAAGCAGACCCGCAGGACGTGCGCAATCGCTCGATCCCACAACAGACTTGCGAACCCATGGCAGAGAACGTTGTCTTTTGCGGCGGCCTCGAGGAGGGAGATCTTCAAGTAAGCCAGGAGACGCTCTCTTTCCCGGGGATATTTCCCGGAAAACAGAGACGGAGAGCCACCGTGCAGAGCGCGGTGCAGCTTCTCTTCGGGCACGTTCCTGCGCGCAGACGTCTCTTGCATCAGCCAGTGGTCCAGGCGTTCGCAGCCCAGCTTTCGGCACACGGCATCGGCGACAGATTCACCGTGGCAGAAGGATCCGCTGAAAAGAGCTATGGCCGCCATGTCTCCACCTCTCATCCGTTTCTATTCTTTCTGGACTCAATATAACCTCTTCAGACAATTAGTCGCAAGAAAAATGCGAAGAAGCTCCGTTGTGAGCGGGACTTTATGGCGCGTGGCGACCCGACGCCTCCCCCGCGCCGGATATCGCTGTGGCGCTGCCATTCTTCGCGACATACTCGAACAAGGGACAAACCGCTTCGGGTGAGTTCACATGCGTCTTCCGGTAGAGCGCGCCGACCGCCAGGGCCACATTTCCGTAGATGTGGTCTTCCCCGATTTTTTGCAGTAAGTACGTGCGCCTCATGGTCGCCAGGACGTTTTCATTCAAACCGCTCAGGGAGACGTCATGCCCGGCCTCGCGCAGGCGCGTGACGATCTTGGACAGCGTCTCTTCGCCGGAAGCGTCCAGTTCATTGATGGCATTGCCGACGACATGCACGTGCCGCAAATCAGGCATGCTGGATTGAAGCTCAAGAATTTTCTCCTCCAGATAGGCGACATTGGCGAAGATGAGCGAATTATTAAAGCGCACGACGGCGATATGCCGGCATTTCAGCAGGCCGCGGCGTTCGGCGTCGCGAAAGGTGCCATCCGCGAATTTGGAGAGCAGCGCCAGATCGGGCTTGATGTTGCGCAGCAGAAAATGCAGCAGCGACAGCGCCACGCCGATCATGATGCCCTTATCCAGATGGGGCGCAAAGCCCAGCGTCAAGATAAAGGTGATTACGGCAAAGATACCGTCATACCTCTGCGTTTTCCAAGCATGGATGAAACCGCGCACATTGATTAGACTGATCACCGCCATCATGATGATCGCCGCCAGGGTCGCCTGTGGGACATAATACAGAAGCGGTGTGAAAAACAGCAATGTCAAAAGCACCATCCCGCTGGCAAAGGCGCTGGATAGGCCGGAGACCGCTCCGGTCTGAAAATTGACTGCCGAGCGCGAGAAGGATCCCGAGACCGGATAGCTGCCGCTGAAAGAGCCCACGATATTGGCCAGGCCCTGCCCGATGAGTTCTTGATTGGGATCAATCTGATGTCCGCTTCTCGCCGCCATCGCCTTGGCAATGGAGATCGCCTCCAGGAAACCCAACAGCGAAATGATCACCATCATCGGCAGCAAATCGAGGATAATATTTGCATGGATCTTCGGAGGTTGGATGCTGGGAAGACCCTTCGGGATATGTCCAATGATTGCTCCCCCGCTGACCAGGTTCAATGCTTCGGGATTCAGTTGACGGCTGCCGACCTTCAGCCGCCAGCGGCCCTCCAATCTCGGCGCGCCCACCGGAACCTGACTTTCTTCACAAAAAGATGCGTCATCCAAATTGCTCTTATAGGCAATATAGATTCGGTCGCCCAATTCCGCACGTTGATTGGCGGCTTCCTCCTTCAGGCGTTTGATTTCTAAATCGCTGATGGTGATGTTGTACTTAGCGGTAACGTCCCTAGGAGATTTTAAGTCGTGGCACGCCTGACATTTAGCCTGGCCTTTCAGATGCTTACCCAGCTCGATGCGCCGCGCAATGGAGCTGTCAATCATCGCCAGCCTGCGATTGTAAGCGAGAATTTTCTCCTGCGTCGGGACGCAGATATTGTTCAGATGCGTCTGTGCCCTCCGCTCCAGGCCAGTTCCCCAAGCAATCAGCGTGGTTACTGCCACGGCGACCAGAACATTGGGGATTCTTGGATTAAGTCGGCGCAATCCGAACATAATGGCGAAGGCCAGAACGGCCAGCCCGAGCGTCGGCAGATGAGTCGAATGGGGAATCGCGATCAGAACATTATAAACGGATTGATATTGCCGCTCGGCTTTTTCGGCAGTGACTCCGAAAAGACTCGCGAGTTGCGAAGTGGCGATAATCAGAGCGGCGGCGTTGGTGAAGCCGTTGACGACGGGATGCGAGATGAAATTAACCACCATGCCCAGACGAAAGACGCCCAGGAGCAGTTGGAAGACGCCCACTAGCAGGGCCAGCAGGATCGCATAGGCGATAAAAGATTCACCGCCGGCGGACGCTAAGGGCGCCAGCGCGGTGGCCGTCATGAGCGAGACTACAGCCACCGGGCCCGTGGCCAAATGTCGGCTGGAACCGAAAAGGGCAGCGACGATGGGCGGGAGAAAAGCGGCATAGAGGCCATAATAAGCCGGCAGATCCGCCAGTTGGGCGTACGCCATGGACTGCGGGATCAACACCATGGCTACTGTCAAACCGGCGATGAGATCCGCTCGCAGGTGAGGCGTCGAGTAGCCTTCAAACCAGCGCAGAAAGGGGAAGAAGCGGCCCCACCTTCCGTTCAAGCCGCCTTTTTGATGCTTGTAGTTCTCCATCCAGGCAATCACAGGCAGGATTTACTTCTCTTCGTTATCCAGTTCGCGCAAGGCCCGCAGGATGCCCAGGGCACTCGATCCCGCTGCGATCTGCGCGATCTTGTCCATGCGCACCTGATCCAGCTCAAACTTCTTCTTCAAGCGAACTTCGTAAGCCTGCCGCAGGATCTCCAACAGATTGTCGAGCTCATAGGGTTTGGGCAGATAGCCGAAGGCGCCCAGTTTGGTGCATTCCACCGCGGACTCCAGAGATCCATGCCCGGTCAAGATGATAACTTCGATGAATTTATGCTCCTTCTTCAGGATCTCCAAAGCCTGTTTGCCATCCATGCCGGGCATTTTCAGATCCAGCAGCGCCAGATCGAATTTTTGGGTGCGGGCAATTTCCACGGCGGCGTTGCCATTGCCTGCCTTGACAATGTCCAACCCACGCATTTCCAAGCGCTGCGCAATGGAATCGAGAAATTTGATCTCGTCATCCACAATGAGCAGCTTGATTTTTTCAGCCATAGGTATCTCCACAGGGTAATCTGCATTACGCGAAATTGGGATGGCTTAGAATCCTATCCAGCGCCAGTAGCCGTAGAACAACCATCCCCAGAGCACCGCCCAGGATAGCAGCAGCACGACGAAACCGTGCTTGAAGAAATCCCCCAAAGTCACCAACTGTTTTCCGGTCACCGGATCCTTGGCCATGGCGTAGGCAATGGCGTTGTTGGGAGTTCCGATCAGGAGCATATGAGCAAAGGAGGAGGCAAACGCCGAGGCGAAACCGACCATCCAGGGATGGGTTCCCGACAAGGTCGCCATCGGCACGGTGATCGGGCCGATGGCGGAGACCGTGGCGCCGTCGCTCATGAACTGCGTGGTGATGCCAGTGAAAAGGCTGCTGGTGATTGCCAGGCCGGTGCCATGCCTCATGTATTCCGGAAGCAGATTGAGAAAGAAATCGGCCAGATACAGAGCGGCGCCGGTTTTGGCCAGACCGGTCCCCATGGCGCAAGCGCTGGCATAAAGAGCGACGACCTCCCATTGGATTTTGGTTACATCTCCCCAGGTGATAACGCGGAACAGGCTCAGCAGAATGATGATCAGGATCACAGGACCGCCTTCGCCCAACCATTCACTGCACGTGATCCATAACGTCACCAACAGGATTAGCAGAGCGGCTGTGATGTACTCCTTTCGATCCATGGGACCAATCTTTTCCGCCGCCTGCTTCACGATGATGGACACGTTTAGCCTCTTCGCCTTCAGTTTCCTGCGAAACAGGATGAAGAAGTAGGTGGCGATCACCACCGCCATCACCGGCACGAACGGCATGCCATATTTCATCCATTGGCCGAAGCTGGGAGCGGCGCCATAGTCGGCCAAAATGCCCACCATCACGGCATTGCGACCACCGGCCGCGGGGGATCCCGGGCCTCCGCAGTTGGCAGCAAAGCAGAGCGAAAGCACCAACATGACCGCCAGAGACCGGTCTTCGTCAACTCCAGCTTCGCGCACCGCCACGGCATAAACAACCATCAGAATGGGCATGATAAACGCGACCAGCGCATGCTCGGAGAGGAAGGCGCACGCAATCCCAACCATGGGCAGGAAAATGAAGAGCAACTTCGGCAGATTCGTGGCCGGCCCCAGCAAAAGCAGCCCAATGCGCCGGTTTAATCCCGTCTTGCCAATGGCTCCCGCCACAACCAAGACGCCGAAGATGAAAATCACAGCATCCTTGGCATAAGCCTGCGCGATATCGTCCGGCCTTAAGACTCCCAGGAAGTACATGAAGACGCCGACCAGGATTGCCGTCATGCCGATGGGTAGCGCCCCCGTGGCCCAGAAGAGGGCGCAGACGACCAGGGTGCCCAGCATAACTTTAGCGCGCAAAGCGGCTTCCTGCGGCGTCAGGGCCCGCTCCTCCACCTTGTTGCCAAACTCATCCTCGACGGTTTTCTCCAATTTGCTGGAACGACTGTAATAGCCCGCGATGCTCTCGCCCTCCTTCATCTTCTTATAGCCGGCGTACCCCAAGATGGGATCTTTAGGATCGTCCACCATCTTGCCGGTGGCGGGATTGGTCACCTGCGGCAGTTTCTTATGCGAGAGTATCTCCAACATGCGCGGTGAAGTGGGCATCAGGATCAGCCCCAGGAAGATCAGCATTCCCAGTAGAATTACGCCGGGGCGGTAGGAGTTTACTCCGACTAGCTTCTTGAACAAGCTCCCCTTTTCAATCTGAGGAATCTGATGTTTCTCCAGAACTCGCGGGCGATCGCGGCGGGCTGTGTCAATCACCTGCACCAACTGGTCGAGCTCGATGGGCTTCTCAAGATAAGTGAAAGCATCCAGCCGCCCCACCTCCATGGCGGATTGCGTGCTGCCGTAGCCGGTCAGCATGATCACCTGCAGGTCGGGCCGGAATTGCTTGATCTCCTTCAAGACTTGCTCGCCCGTCATCCCCGGCATATGACGGTCCAGCACCACCACATCAATGTCGGGATGTTTGCGCACGGTCTTCAGGGCGTCGTTGCCGCTGCACAGCGCGACGTTTTCGTAGCCTCGCAGCGCCAGTCGCTCCGACAAGGAAATGCGAAATTTGTCCTCATCGTCAATGAGAAGCAGCTTTGCCATTTATGATCCCCGGAATTATTTCCCTATTCGCACTGGGCCTTTTTCATGATGGCATTGGTCATGGCGGAGAAGAGGTCTGAGAGCCGTAAGATCCCTATGACTTTGTCCCCTCGCTTCACCAGGAGCGAGAGAGTCTGATACATGACGATGCGATGGATGGCCTCGCTGATGGGCGCCTCCTCGTCAATGTACTCCGTGGCGGAATGCATAATATCTTTCAATTTGATTCGCTTGGTGCGCTCCACATAGTCGGTGAAGCTCTCCTTCCAGAGGCGCAGGTTATCCATCATGGAAGTGATGAAATCCGGGCTCAACCCCACCTGCGACAGGATGCCAATATCGCCCATCTCGCTGTACCTCGGCTCGAGGCCTTTGATAAAAGCCAGATGGCCCACCTTGCCGATGATTTCACCTTTCTCATTCGCCACCAGAATGGCGCGATGCGGCGATTTGCCCGGCGGGAGCTTTTTCTGCGCCGCCGCCAGCGCGCACAATCCCTCCAGCATCGTACTTTCCTGCGACGCCACCGCATAGTCATCGAGCGGCAGCATCACATCCTTGACTTTTTCGAGCGCCATGGAAGGCCCTTTCTATTAACGCTATTTAATCGGCAGAATGATCGTGAACACGCTTCCCTGGCCGGGAATGCTCTCCACCTGAATCTTTCCCCCCAGACTCTTCACGATGCTGTAGCTCACCGATAATCCCAGGCCTGTGCCTTTACCGACCTCTTTCGTGGTGTAAAAAGGCATGAAAATCCTCTCGATCTGCTCCTCGCTAATACCCCTGCCGGTATCGGCGATGGCCACGCTGATTTCGCAATCGTCATGTGCGGTGGTGATGGAAATCTGGCCGGGAGGCGCAATGGCATCCGCGGCATTGTTCAGAATGTTCAGAAAAACCTGCTTCAACTGATTGGCATCCGTAGGGATCATGGGTATAGTGCGATCGTATTGGCGCACGATATTTATATTGGAGACCGCCATCTCCTGGATCCAGAAGCCATCCACGATTTCGTCTAATAAAATATTGACATCCTGCAGCTTGATCTGAATATCGGTCTTGCGCACGAAGCTCAACAGTTTGCGGGTGATGTCCCGGCAACGGAACACCGCGTCGTGAATGTTGGCTAAGTGCGGCTGCAGATCCTCAAAGGTCGTGTCTGTCTTGAATTCCGGATTCATCAGGTCCTTCATTAGGCCGGCCTCTTCAGAGATAATGGCCAGCGGATTGTTAATCTCATGGGCGATGCCGGCGGAGAGTTCACCGACCGAGGCGAGCTTGGCCGCATGCTCGAATTGCGCTTTGGTGGTCTCCCGCTCAATCTGCAGTTCCACCAACTTCTTGGAACGGAAGACGATGATGGCCAGAACGAGCAAGATGAGGGCGAAGGAGATTCCGAGGATACTGGTGAGGCCGCCGACGAATGGAACGCTGAAACCGGGTTTAGCCTGCTGGACGATGACAGCCCAATTTGCGCCGCGCAGCCAAACGTAGGCGTAAGTGGACTTCATGCCGTGGATTTCGGCGCTGGCGATACCCAGCCGGGGCTCTCGAGGTGGAATAATCGAGGAGGATTCCAGCGGCGTTCCCATTTGCGGCGTGACGATCTGGTAGAATCCTTCGCGATTTACCGTCGCCATGTTTACTTCACGAGTGCCCTCCAGGGAGCTGATGTAATTGTAAAATCGAGCCGGATCGAGTGTGGCGCGTAGCACCACATACCGCCCCCCAATGTTGCGGCTGACGCCGATGGTAAAATGCGGTTGTTGCCGTAACCCCAGATAGTTGTCCGTAATGATAAAGTTGTCCGGACTGCTCTGGAGAGTGACAAACCAGGGCTCCTCGCTGTAATTTCGGAATTCGAGATCGGGCAGGGGGCCGGCATAGGCGGCCTGGATGCCGGTGGAATCGAAAAATCCCACGTCCACGAACGTCTCGCTGCTGCTCTGGAGCCGGCCCAGCATCGCCTCCATGGCGGCAGGCGAAGGCGGCAGTTTCAGCCGCGGATCATCAATGAGATTGGCGACATTGGTGACGCGTTCGCGCAAGAAGAGATCCAGGGTATTGGCTTGATGCTCGGCGACCGACTTCAAGTGGAGCAATTCGCTTTCGCGGGTGATGGCGGCGAATTGAGCGCAGAAATAGCCCGTGAGCAGAATCAGCGGAGCGAGGTAGGTCAACGCCAGCCGCAGGAAATTGCGGCGCAGCAGCTCGCGGTAATAGCGATCCTTCAGGATCTTGACGCCGACCGTGGAACTGTCTTTCTTGATTTCGGTCATTGCATCGCATCCGGAGCAAGAAGGCCAGCCAGCCTTCGGACGCAACCTATTGGGCCAGAATGGGCATGCCCATCAGCGGCCAAATGACCGTGATGAAAAGTCCGAGCACCAGCAGCAAGATGATGCTGGCGGGTATTCCATACTTGAAGAATTCGCCGGAGGTGAATTGACGACTCTCATAAGCAATGGCGTTGGGTGCGGCTCCGATCAACAGGACGAAAGGCATGCCGGCAGTTACCAGGCACGTGAACAGCACGACCTCGGGTGCCACACCCAAGTAGGGAGCAATCACCAGGGCGATGGGCATGGAAATGGCGATGGCCGCGACATTCATGATGAAATTGGTCATCACCAACACGAAGAAACCAATGCCCAAAACGAAAAAGAACCAGTGAGCATTTTTAAAGAGCGCCAGCCAATTCACGGCTAGCCACGAGGCGGCTCCGGTTTGCCAGAGACAAAAGCCGATGCTCATGGCCCCGCCGAAGAGCAGGACGATATTCCAGGGTATCTCTTCGAGATCCTGAACGGTCAGTATCCTGAGGACGAAGAAAAGCAGGGTGCTCATGAGGATGATGCCGGTGCGGTCCAGCACGGCCAGGACAGAAAAGAAGGAGCGAAGGCTGAGCAGCAAGAGCGTGGCTATGACAATAATCAAGGCCAGCCATTCCTGGCGGGACACGGGGCCAAGCTTGCGAGCGAGCATCCGGGCTCGATCCCGTAGACCCGGAATGGTTTTCTTCTCCGGTTTGAAAAAGATCATGAAAAATCCCCAGAAGAGGAGCACCATGATCCAGCCCAGCGGCAGGAGATAATAAGAGAATTCCATGAAGGAGATTTCCCGGCCGGCCATGTCTTTGAAGAAGCCAATCGCCACGGCGCCTCGCGCCGCGCCCAATAGAGTCGCGATGCTGGAAGCGCCGGCCACATAGGCCATGCCAATAAAGAGTCCCTTGCCGAAACGCGAGGGCTTGTCGTCCTCCTGATAGAGGGAATGGATGGCCATGAGCAGCGGGAATACGGTGGCGGCTACGGCCGTGTGCGCCATCACCAGCGTCAAAAGCGCAATCATGGCAAAACTGCCTAAATAGATCATGCTGGTTCGTTCTCCGACCATGACCAGCATGTTGTAGGCCATGCGCTGAGTCAGACCGGTCTTCGTGAAGGCTTTGCCGATAATCAGGGAGGCGAAGATGAACCAGACGGAGGGATCCATGAAATTGCTGAAGGCGAGATCCGGCTTGCGGATGAGGAAGAGGGCTTGCACGACGCCGATGGCGATGGCCGTGACACCGATGGGAAGTACTTCAAACACCCACCAGGTGCCGGCCAAGAGAAACAGTCCCACCGCCGCCTTGCCCTCGCGCGTTAGCGCGAAGTGCTTTCCCTGCGGGTCAACGGCATCCACCCAGGGCGGGGAAAGGTAGACGCCAAGAAAAAGTCCCACACCGAGGAGGATAAACGCCGCGCGCCTGAAGTCAAAGTGCTTCATCAGCTTTGACAGCGAAAACGCGTTTGCTCGGTCTTGGGATACCGCCAGTTCCAACTCCATACGATCCACCGGGGTTTTATAGAATCGGATATCCTTATGAAAATGCTATTGTCCAATAGCAAACAACCCATGGTTGGTTCAACAATGGTCTGCACACAGAATTTAAGCTTAAAACACTAGAATAGACAGAAAGTGCCTCAAGATCTTCATCCAAAAAGCTACCTTAAATGATTAATTATTAACAATCAAAGAAATAAAAATAAGACAACGCCTCACCACGGTTCGGCCTTGTTGCGAGATCACCGCAACATTTCTGATAAAATCGCCCAATGGCAATTTTTTTGAAAATAACAAAATGTGCGCGAGGATGCAAGCCCGAAAGCGAAATATTTCTCATTCTCAATGATGCAAATGCAACATTTTTGATGGCCCCCAGTACATCGATGAAACGATTTCGATTCCGATGCGCATGTTATTTAGAGCGGTGTTGGCTGACTCCGTGGGAGAGTACACAGCTAAGCGGTAGAAGTTCAGGGAATTAAATTCCCTTCACATCAAGGAGGAAAAAGCCGAATTGCGGATACACATCCTCAGGAACTCACCCGCACATGGTGAATGACAAGAGGCGACCATAGGGCCGCTCGGTTCATGTTCCCTAAGCATTGAATTCTGCAATCTGCTTCTATTTGAGCAGCACCATCTTCCGTGTGGCGATGAAGCTGCCCGCTTCGATACGGCAGAAGTAGAGACCTGATGGCAAGCCGGAAGCATCCCAGGTGACCCGGTGCACGCCGGCATCTCTCATGCCGTTGACCAATTCTGCAACCATTCTGCCAGCCAGATCATAGACCCGCAGCAGAGCATGGCTGTCCGCGGAAATCTGGAAGCTGATGGCTGTCCGCGGGTTGAAAGGATTGGGGTAGGCTCCAAGCAGGCTGAAAGCTGAAGGCTGAAGATCTGTTGGGCCGATCTCTCCTCCCTCGGGGAACGGCTCGCCAGCCGAAAACCAGCCGCCAGCGGCCAGCGAATCCAGACCCGTTCCGAACTTTACGAAGCTGAAATTGTCAAAACCCCATATGGTGTCGGGGTAGTCGCCCACGCGCCCTTCGTACAGGTAGGTGCCCGGTGGCGCCGATCCAGGGACGGCCTGAGACCTCTGTCTGGTAATCGTGCTGTTGGCCGGCAGAGTGAGGGCCAATGGCCCCAGCAGCGGACGCGACCATCTCAAGTTGGGCAGTTGCATCATAATCCAGGCATCAAAGGTCTGCGGCGTGGCCCCCAGGTTATAGAGGGTGACGTAATAATTGAAGCTGCCGCCAGTTTCAGGGATCTGAATCGGAGGACTAACCGGCGTCATCGAAATGGCGATAGGGGCAGAGACTCCTGAGAACTGATAAACGCCGAAGTAATAGTAGTCCGCCACATAAATCTGGTTGTTGGCGGCCGCGATGCCGAAGGTGTTTCCCTGGGTATCATAGTAGCCTACTGTGGTCAGCGCCAGCGGATTGGTGATATTAAACAAGCGCAGGCCTCCATACCCATCCGCCAGGTAGAGATAATTTCCAGAGATGGATACCGCCCTGGCGTCGCCCGGGGTTTCCACAGATCCCACCTCCGTTGGAGCCGAAGGATTGGATACGTCAATGATCCGCAGACCGGCATAACCGTCCGCCACATAGGCGTAATTGCCGGAAACCGCCACGCCATACTTATATCCGGGAGTATCAACAAAACCGACCGTCGTGGGATTGTAAGGGTTGGAGACGTCAAGCACCAGCAGACCTTCGTCGGTAACCGTCAGATACACGTAATTGCCGGAAGCGGCCACGTCTATCGCCGGGTCAACCGTAAAATAGGCGGCCACTTCGAAGGGATTCGACGGGTCGGCAATGCTGATCACCCTCAGGCCGCTAAAATCAGCCGCGATATAGGCGTAGTTGCCCAAGATGGCCAAATGCTGGGGGCTTCCCGGAGTATCCCAGAATCCCTCTTCGACCGGCAACTGGGGATCGGCGATGCTGATGATCCACAATGCGGCGCCGTCCACCAAGTAGGCATACGGCCATGAAATCTCTAGGTCCTGAGCGTGCCCGCCCGTGTAGAAGAATCCCGTCTGCACCGGTGCATTGGGATTGGCGATATTGATGACCCGCAGGCCGTCGTCGCCCGCCGCCAGATAAGCGTAGTTGTTGCTGACCGCCACGCTTCGGGCAATTCCGTTTGTGGCGTAGAAGCCCACTTCCATTGGCGCGGCGGGATTGGAAACGCTGATGACTCGCAGATCTTTGGTGCCATCCGCCACATAGGCGTAACTGCCGCCCAGAACCACGTCATAGGCCGCTCCGGGTGTATCAACAAATCCCACCTGCACAGGATTAGCGGGATCACTCTTATCAATCACGCGCAAGCCGACGCCGTCCGCCAGATAGGCATAATTGCCGGACTGGGCCACTCCGGTGGCGAATCCACCCACGGTATTGAACAGACCCGTTTCGAAGGGCGCGGCAGGATTTGAAACATTGATGATCCGCAGACCCTCTTCTTCCGCGGCGACGTAAGCGTAACTGCCAAAGACGGCCACATCGTGAGCATCCCCGGGAATGCCAATCGAACCTGCTTCGAACGGGAATGCCGGATTGGAAACGTTGATAATGCGCAAACCGGCCGTGACGTCGGCGACATAGGCGTACGATCCGGCCACGGCTACGCCCACACTGTAACCGGGAGTGTTATATGAACCCACCGTAACGGGAGCCGCAGGATTGGAGACGTCCACGATCTGCAGACCGCTTTGGTAATCCGCCACATAGGCATAGTTGCCCTGCACGGCCACACCCCAGGTGTAGTCGGGAGTGTCCACGAATCCCACCTCGACGGGTGTGGCAGGATTAGAGACGTTAATGATCCGGAGGCCGTTCCACCAATCCGCCACGTAGGCGTACCCGCCTGAGACGGCGACGCCGCGGGCATACCCCTCCGTTTCGCAAAAGCCCGTCTCAACCGGCGCGGCAGGATTAGAGATGTTCACGACCCTCAGACCCGTATATCCGGCGGCCACGTACGCGTAATCGCCTTGATAGGCCACACCAAAGGCATAATCCCAATAAGCGTAGAGCTGTCCCAATCTGGTCACGTTCAGGCTATCTTGTGCCTGGACGGTGCAGATTGAACTCATGAGCATTACGATCCCCGTAACAAGCAGACCTGTGCTGCGCCAAAACCCAGAGCCGCAAAGAGCCTTTTTTCTATTCATTATCATGGTAGCCTCATAATTGTTACTGCTGCTTTCACTGTATCCATCTGCAATTAATTGGATCAAGCGTATTATATGTGTTATACGGATTCGAATTCGATTTTATGATGTAAGAAACAGGAAAACCGTCAAGTCAATCCGGTCACTAGCGCCCCTCAAGACCTGACGCGCACAATAAATGCCTCCCTTTTGCAGGGGCACGAAGGTCCAATCAGGCGAGGGCTCTTTTGGCTTTATAAAATGAAAAGGGCAGCCAAAAGGCTGCCCCTATCGAAAGGCTGAATGCCACTTCTCGGGGTCTATTTCATCAGCATCATTCCGCCAAAGGCGGATGGCCTTCGGCTCACTTCACTAACATCATTTTGACGACGGCGGTGAACGCTCCCGCCTGAATGCGGCAGAAATACAGACCCGAGGGCATCCCCGACGCATCCCAGGTGACCTGGTGCACGCCGGCATCTCTCAGGTCGTTGACCAGTTCAGTCACCAAGCGGCCGGAGAGATCATAAACGTCGAGTCGCACGTGGCCGGTCACTGGCAACTGGTAACTGAGAACGGTTTTGGGATTGAAGGGATTGGGGAACGTGGCGACGCCAAATTCCTCCGGTTGTAGGGGCGAGGCGCGTCTCGCCCCTACCTCGGCAAGGTCAAACTCCTCCCCCGTATTCGTCCATCCACCGAATCCTGAATCCCGAGTCCCGGATCCCAATTTTTCAAAGGTGAAACTGCTGCTGTCCCACTTGGCCGGATAATCCCCCACATAACCGCGATAGGTGTAGATTCCCGCCGGGGCGCGGCCCGGGATGTTTTGGGTGCGCAGGCGTTCGATGGATCCTCCGCCGGGCAGAGTGAGATTAATCGGCCCCAGCATGGGGCCACGCCATGACCCCTCGGGCAACTGCATCATGATCCAGACGTCGAAATTCTGCGCGGAAGAAGCGTTATTGATCAGGCTAATGGTGAAATCGAAACTGCCGCCGGAGGGGGGGATTTGGATGGGGGGATTTATTGGTGTTATTGTGATATTTACAGGGCAAATCTGCGAGTATTTTATCGTGGCATAATCGTAGGTTTCCCCATAGGAAAATCCTGCAACGCATACGTCCCCGTTGGTGGCCACCGCTATTGATCTCGCTTCATCTCGATTATTTGCTGGGCCGTTGTAAGTTTTTACCCATTGCTCCTCACCCACCGAATTGTACTTCACGGTGGCATAGTTCTCGCCAATGTACCACTGATAACTCCATCCACTGCCGCCTGTGACGTATATATTCTCCTCCGCATCCAGAGCCATGGCAAAGGCCTCATCAAAGAGATTTCCTTGAAAGCTGGTCACCCATTGCTCTTGCCCTTCGGAATTGTATTTGATCGTAGCATAGTCCAAGCCTCCTATACCCCCGGCATTTCCCGTAACACAGACGTTGCCATTCGCATCAAGTTCAATGTCTTTGGCAATATCTAAATAATTTCCCGGATAGTAAAATCTCGCTGCCCACTGCTCGGCACCCGTGGAATCGTATTTGACAGTGAGGTAGTCATAATATGTGCCGAGCCCTGTGCTTAATCCGCAAACGTACACGTTCCCGTCCCAATCCACCGCAAGATCATAGGCCACGTCCCATCCGTTGACCGGACCATCATATCGCACCGCCCATTGCTCCATGCCGGCAGAATTATATTTGACCGTGGCATAGTCAGGATTTAGCGAAGTGACATAGCTCTGCCCTGTGACATAGACATTGCCGGCCGCATCCACCGCGATCGCTTCAGCTCTGTCAATATAATTCGTTGAGCCGTTGTAAATGGCCGCCCATTGTTCCGCGCCCGTGGAGTCATATTTCAGAGTATAGTAGTCTCCAGCGGAGCTAGCATTCCAACTTCCACCCGTGACATAAACATTACCCGTTGCGTCCAATGCTATGTCCATGGCTTCCTCGCTGCCGTTACTGGGACCATTGTATCGCGCAACCCATTGCTCTACACCTTCTGAGTTATACTTGACCGTCACGTAATCATCGAATGTTCCAGTTCCAACGCCGCCTCCTGTAACAAACACATTTCCTGCTGGATCCGCAGTCATAGCATTCGCATAATTAGGTCCTACGTATATTGCTTCCCATAACTCCTGCCCCTCGGGACTATACTTCACCGTTAGGAATGGGCCGCCGCTTACATAGACATTCCCATTTGAATCCAAAGCTATTGATTCTGGTGAAGTACCCCCGCCGGGATATACCGCCACCCATTCCTCCCACACCTGCGCCGCGGCGCTTCCCACTATCAGCGTAGCCCCCACCAGCATCCCCGCCAGCAAAACGAAATAATCCCGTTGCGTTTTCATGATGGCCTCCTGCTTGTTTTCAACTTCTTGCAACTTCTTGGTAATTAAGGTGTTCAAGTACTTCCACATTATAAGATACAAAATAAAAATGCCCTTGTCAAGCAAAATCTTCACGAAAAAAAAGATTTTTTCAATTTGACGAAAGCGGGGAAGCGGTAATAAAAAGGGGCGCAGCAAGCTGCGCCCCTACAATTCCGGTGCACGGTCCTCGGTGCACGGTTCACGGATTATTTCACCAGCATCATCTTCGCCACATCGGTGAAGCCGCCGGCCTGAATGCGGCAGAAGTACAGACCGGACGGGAGGCCGGAAGCGTCCCAAGTCACCTGGTGCACGCCGGCATCTCTTATGCCGCTGACCAGTTCTGCCACCATCCTTCCAGCGAGATCATAGACCCGCAGCGACACATGGCTGTCCGCCGAAAGCTGATAGCTGATGGCTGTCCGCGGGTTGAAGGGATTGGGATAAGCTCCGTGGAAAGCGAAGCCCTCAGGCTCGGTTGCAGCGGTCGTCCCGCCCAGCGATTCATCGAAGGATTGGCCGGTGTTGGCCCAGTCATTAACCCAGGGGCCGTCGCCGGTGGCGGACTTCGTGAAGGGAAAGCTGTCCTGGTCGTAGATGGTGCTGGGATAATCTCCGACGTAGGCATTATAGGTGTAGTTCCCGGGCGGCGCCGATCTGGGGATGTTCTGATTGCGGTCGCGGTTGATCGTATAACCCGCCGGGAAGGTCACCTCCACCGGTCCCAGGGTTGGGCCGGTAAGATGACCGTTGGGCAAGGTCATATCGCACCAGATATCGGCAATTACCTGGCTGGAGCCCAGGTTGGCGACGGCGATGTTGTAACTGAAGCTGCCGCCGTTGGCCGGGATGACGATCGGCATGCCGTAGGGGATCAGCGTCACCGACATGTTGGGCCCGCCGCTGACGGGAGTGGTGTACAGGACGGCAAAGCCATCGGTGACGGAGTGCGCATGCTGTTCGTAAGCTCCATCGAAGAAGTACTGGATGCCGATGGTCTCGGCGGCGTTCTCGATGCCCATGGTGCCTTCGGACTGAGCCGATGTGGACATGTCCTTGTACTGGCATTTGATGCGGCCATCGCCGCTATTGGTGGTGTAGAAGGCCGGATCAAAGAGGATTACTTGGAAGGTCTCGAAGCTGCCGGTCGGCGCGAATTGTTCGATGTGGTTGTATTCCACGATCAGCCGATGGTTGGTCGCATCGAACCATTGCCAGACCTTGCCCGAATTGGTGCGCTGGGGAGACAGATCTTCCCAATAAGCCGCGATCATGCGTTCGGGGCCATCGGGGTCGGGTATGCCGGAATTGTTGTAGTCTTCGGCGGTGACCACGCCCATGGCGATCCAGCCGTTGGTGGCAATGGTGAAGGAATCATAATCCACGCCATAGTACTGGAAGGTGAAGGGCAGGGCAAATTGGAAGGTCTGATCGTCCAGCGTGAAGGGAACCATGGTTCCCGGGCCGCCGGAGTCAGAGCTGATCTCGACCCACTGATACACCGGCAGTTCTGGGACGTCGAAAGGATCATAGGCAGAATAGCCGTAGGCGTCGGGTCCAGATGCCGAGTTCAAGGGATCGCCCACGATGAAGCTGATGTTCACGTCGTTGGTGTAAGCGCTGTCCGCCGTGATATGCAACGCGCAGATGACGCTCTGTCCCTGCGGGCAGTTCGAGCTGATGTCGAACATATAGGGCGGCGATCCCTGGCCCTGCTGCAGATGCGCTAGGTTGGGGTAGTTTGAGGTATTCTGGGTGATTGTCAGATAGGGGCTGGTCGTGGACAGAGTGCCGACGACATTGGTAGCCGTGCCCTGACCGACATTGTTCAGAGTGACGACCATGGAGCAGGTTTCGCCCGGGTCGGGAGCGTTGTTATTGTTGCCTCCGATATCGTCAATCACCTTGCTGGCGACGATCAGGTAGGGGCCGGTGCCCATGGGCACGGCGTTGATGGCCTCCAGACAGTTTAGCAGACCGGCGCCGTATACATTGTCCTTCCCCACCGCCCCGAGATCCACGGAGTAGGTCTCAAGATACATGTCAATGAGATCTGGAGTCAAGTTTGGATCCTTGCTCAGCAGCAGCGCCATGCCGCCCGCAATATGAGGGGTAGCCATGGACGTGCCATCCCAACCATCCAAGTAGCCGCTGATGTTGTTCCAAGCGCAGGATTTGACGTCCACTCCGGGCGCTGAGATGTCAGGGTCAATCAATCCCATACCCGGATTATAGGCATAGTCGAACCAGGGGCTGATGGTCGCCCAGGTGACCGGCCCGCGGCTGGAGAACGACGCTATTGTATGATTGGACTGGGTAGCGCCGGCGGTGACCACGCAGCTCAAACCGCCGATCAAGGTCTGCCCAGGATGCAACCAGGGTGGGGGACAATTTCCGGGGACGCGAACGCTGTTGGGAGGCGATGTACCGGCCTCATTGCCCGCGGCTATCGAGCCGATGACGCCGGCGGCCAAAGCGTTATTGCAGGCTACGCGGAACGTGTTCTTGTCAGTGGCGCTGCCACCTCCGGAGATGCCACCGGACATGTTCCAGATATCAACGCCCTGCTGCACGGAGAAGTTTATGCCGGAGATCATTTGTGCGGTGTTGCCGTAGCCCGAGCCGGACCACACTTGAACGGCCATAATCGTGGCATCGGGGGCGACTCCGCACTGAGAACCCGCCGTGCCGTCCGAGGCAATGGAACCCGCCACATGCGTCCCATGACCCAGCGGACCCAGGTCCATGGGATCGTTGTCGTTATTGTTAAAGTCGTAGCCGTGGTTCGGATACTGCGTGCCGCCATCCCACATGTGGTCGGCCAGGTCGAGATGGTTGTAGTTGACGCCGGTGTCGAGCACGCTGACCAGGACGCCCGCGCCGGTAAATCCTTGCTGCCAGACTTCCGGTGCGTGTACGTCAATGACACCCCAGGCGATTTCATCCGTTTCATCGGTGGCCGGGCCGGACGAATAGGCCGCATCATCCAGCATGTAGCGTTCAGGATCGTAGGCGACTTCGCCAATTTCGGGGTAATTCATCAGGCCGCGGATGACTTCCGGCGTCGCCTGGCAGTGCATCAAGTTAACAATGGAAACCGATTGCAGATGTTTGACATTGCCCGACGCTTCCCAGCTCTCCAGGTAAGCCTTGACGCCGGCCTGGGTCGCTTCGGCCAATTGATTGAGGTGATCCACGACGAACTGGCGTCTCTCCTGCTTGTTCATGCCGTCGGTCGCGGCGAACAGCCAATCGGAATCGACCTGGTCTTTCATGGTGATCAGAATGCGGATCAGCTCATTATCCGAGCCGGCATTCAGCTTGGCGGTCAAATCCGGGGTGAAGGTCGTGGCGGACGCCACTCCGACCAGCCCCAGAAGCAAAAACAGTAGAGCAAGTTTCCTCATATCCTCTCCTCTTAGAACCGCGTGATAGTGTGATTAAGGTCGTTTTCCATAATATACGAAGAATTGTATCGAGAAACAAGAGAAATTTTCCCGCTTGCGGCTTGTTGGAGAGAAGGGAAGATATTTCCGGCTGGGGCAAGCAGAAAAATAATTGCCATGAAGCGATGGCTTCGCCGCAGATCGGACATTGGAGAAGGAGGATTTGGAGGCGGGCCTGGGAGCTCAAAGATTCGAGGTCTCACGAAAATTTCCCTTGACTTTCGCCCCAAATTTCACTATATTGTGTCATGGTCTGATTCATACAGGAGGTATTTATGCGTCGGATAACCATATTTTGCCCGGCCTTGGCGCTGATCCTGCTGGGCTTCACCGGCCTTGCCGGCGCGCAGAATGTCTCCATCCAGCTAACGGCCTATGCCCCGATTCAAATTCCCGGGCAGGGCGGCAGTTTTAACTATATCATCTCAGCGATTAACAATGGCGCATCACCGCAGCAAGCCACCGTCTGGTGCATGATCACCCTGCCGGATAGCAGTCTCTATGGGCCTGTCCTAGGGCCAATAACTATTACTCTAAGTCCCGGGCAGACGATAGATCGGCAGAGAACCCAGAGTATCCCGCCGGGTGCACCGGCCGGTAACTATTCCTTCAATGCCTATATCGGTATTTATCCCGATAGCGTTTGGGATAGCGATAATTTTCCATTTGCGAAGCTCGCTGCTGGCACAGAGCTCTGGGTGGCAAGATATAATGGGCCGGGACATTATTATGATCGGGCCAAATCTGTCGCCACAGATTCCGCCGGGAGTGTCTACATCACCGGCTATAGTTATGAAAGCTTAACTGACTACGATTACACCACGATTAAATATGACGGCAACGGCAATCAGGTCTGGCTTGCACGCTATAATAACCAGTGGAATGAGCCTGATTACGCCACTGCGCTGGCACTGGATGGAGCCGGTAACGTCTACGTGACCGGTCGAAGTGCCGGAGACTATGCGACTGTTAAGTATGGCCCCGCCGGTGTGCAGCAGTGGGCCGCTCGATACTCCGGTCCAGGTAATGAGGCCGATGGAGCCACGGCAATAGCAGTGGACTTGAGCGGCAATATCGTGGTAACTGGCTATGTTTACACAGCGGGAACCCTTGCAAATTATTGCACAATCAAATATAATTCAGACGGAGCCCAACTGTGGGTAGCCCAATATAACAGCCCCGGAAATTTGGCCGATTTTGCATATGCACTAGCCATAGATGCCTTTGGCAATGTTTGTGTAACCGGTCAAAAACGCGGTTTCTCGTGGAGTTCACATGATTACTGCACCGTCAAATATGATTCCAATGGCATTCAGCAATGGGTTGCCAGCTACAACGGTCCGGGCAATCTTGTGGACGGTGCAAATTCTGTAAGTGTGGATGCCGGCGGCAATGTTTATGTTACGGGAGGAAGCTATGGAATTGGGACCTATAGTGATTACTGCACGATTAAGTACTCTCCTGAAGGCGTTCAATTGTGGGTCGCCCGCTATAATGGCCCTGCGAATGATGACGATGATGCTTTGTCCATGGTCGTAAGCCCCAACGGCGATGTTTACATCACAGGTTTTAGCGGAATTGGTTTAGCAGTAGATTATTACACCATCAAATACGATTTCTTCGGAATCCAGCAGTGGATTGCACGTTACAATGGTCCCAATAATTACACGGATATTGCCCAATCTATCGTCGTAGATGGATCCCGAAACGTCTATGTAACCGGATATAGCGGCGGAAGCGAAACCTCATTCGACTATGCGACCATAAAGTACAGCCCGGAGGGCGTGCAACAATGGATCGCCCGCTACAACGGCACCGGAAATGACTATGATGAAGCCACATCGCTGGCCGTAGATCGCAGCGGCAATGTCTTGGTGACAGGCTTCAGTTACGGCGTCGGAACTTGGAGTGACTACGCCACCATCAAATATTCCGGCGGCAATATTGACAACTGGATGCCGGTGGAGGCCACGGTTTTCGGCCAGCCGCTGCCGCAGGAATGCGCTCTGCATCAGAATTATCCCAATCCGTTCAATGCCACAACAGTTCTCAGATACAAGATGCAAGATGCAAGACACGTCAGTTTGCGAATCTTTGATACTGCCGGGAGGTTGGTGGATACACTGGTGGATGGCTGGCGGTCGGCGGGGGTGCATGAATTGACGTTCGATGCGTCGGATCTGCCGTCCGGGATGTATTTTGCAAAGTTGGAGACGGGAGACTACGTCAGAGTGCAGAAGATAGTCATGGTCAAATAGATTCTAAAATCCAAAATCTAAAATTAAGGCGGCTGCTGGCCGCCTGTTTATTTTCAGGTCCGTTCAAATGGTATATAAAAAAGGGGAAATTTCCCTTGCTAAGTGAACATCTGTGCAGTATATTATGCCTGTGCATACGTTCAGTATCTATTAAGCGTAATTCTATAGTCGGGGTCGCCCCGACCCCGACCACGGGGTAAGATAACTTCAATCAGAGGTGGACGCGGGATAATGTATGATGAACGATCCATCTTCTTTTTGAGAATTCCGGCGTTCGGGATTGCGGTGGAAAGGGCCTGCCGGGCCAGTCTGAGAGGACGACCGCTGGTGATCGCTCCACCGAATTCGGCGCGGGCGCTCGTGCAAGAGGTTTCCTCGGAGGCGCGGCTGGCGGGTGTGCGAACGGGGATGCGGCTGCACGAGGCGCACAAGCTCTGCCGCGACTTGGGGATCCTCTACCCCAACCCGCCGCTCTACGCTCGGGCTGAGGCGGCCATCTTGCGGGTGCTTTTGCAGTACACACCGCTGGTGGAGCCGTTCTACCGCGGTTCGGCCTATCTGGACGTGACGGCCAGTCTGAAGCTCTTCGGCGGGGGCGAGAGCATCGCCTGGCAGGCGGAGCGGGAGATCAGCGAGAAGCTCAAACTGGATCCATCGGCGGGATTGGGAATGAACAAGCTGGTCAGCCTGGTGGCGGGGCGGCAGTCGCCGCCGCGGGAGCTGGTCTGCGTGCGGCCCGGGCTGGAGCGATCATTTCTGGCTCCGCTGAAGGTGCAACTGCTGCCGGCGGTGGATCGCAAGCTCTACGCGCGCCTGCGCGAGCTGAATTTCCAGATCGTGCAGCAGGTAGCGGACATGGGGCCGATGCCGCTCGAGGCGGTGTTCGGGCGGACGGGCCTGGTTCTGCACCGGCAGGCTCTGGGGGTGGACAGCAGTCCGGTGCGGCCGCCATCGGCCATTCCGCATTTGACGCGGCGGATGGAGTTAGGGGAAGATACCAATGATCTGCAGGTCTTGAAGCGCGAGCTGTTTTCGCTTGTCGAAGAGGCGCTGTCGGAATTGCGGCGGTCTAATCGCGCGGCGCGCAAACTGCAACTGGATCTGCTCTATTCGGATTTTGCGAATGCACCACTTCGTGGCAAGACAGCGCGAGGTGCGCGCACGCTGCGCGACGTTAGCAATCAGCTTTCGATCTGGTATGGTGAAGCAGAAGAACTATTCTTGCGCATTCTGACCCGCCGCATTCGGGTGCGGGCGCTGGAGGTGCGCTTCGAGGATTTCAAGCGCGATATTCGCGGGCAGATGGGACTGTTCGATGAAGTCAGGCCGAATCGGGAAGATGATTTGGCGAAATCGGTGGATCGCGTCAGAGAAAAATTTGGAAAGAAGGCGGTGCAGTATTGTCTGTGAGATTCTTAACCGCAAAGACGCAAAGATCACGCAAAGAGCGCAAAGATACATGTTCACTCACCTGAATACCCATTCGCATTATTCGCTGCTGCGCGGCACGGCGTCGCCGGAGGCGCTGTGTGCGGCAGCCAAAAGTGCGCGCTTTGAGGCGCTGGCGCTGACGGACACCAACGGGCTTTATGGGCTGGTGCTATTTCTCGAGGCGGCGAAGGAGGCGGGGATAAGGCCGATTGTGGGAGCGGAGATCAGGCCGCCAGTATCGCCCGGAAATAAATTTCCGGGCTACGATGCTTCAGTCCAAAAGGACGAAAAAAGAGCGTCCCCTTCAGGGGACAGCAGCAGGGTAGCCCGACATTTCAATGTCGGGCGAGTGGAGCGGGCCGTCCTCCTGGTCAAATCCCGCCAGGGCTACGCCAATTTATGCCGCATCATCAGTGCCCGGCATTTGAAGGAGGATTTCGATCTGGTTCAAGAGCTGCGGGAATACAGCGATGGGCTGGTGATTTTGGCGGGATCATTAGAATTGGCCAAAGAGCTGAACGGTAAGGTTGAAGATTTGTATGTGGAATTGACAGCAAGCCCTGGATCGCATGACTATATCAAGAAAATCCGAGCGATGGGGATTCGACCCGCCGCGACAAATCGGGTGCATTTTCTGACGAAAGATCCGGCGGAATATCATTTGCATCGGCTGCTGCGGGCCATTGATCTGAATACGACATTTTCGCGCTTGCCGGATTTTGAGGTGGAATCGCCGAACAGCCATCTCAAGACATCACAGCAGATGGAGGAGGATTTCTTCTTCTGTCCGGAGGCGATCGAAAACGCGGCGCGCATCGCCGAGCGATGCACTTTCATTCCGGATTTCTCGCTTGTGTTTCCGCAGTTCGATTCACTCGATGCGGAAGGAGCATTTACCAGACTGCGGGAGGAGGCCTATCGCGGAGCGGCCAAGCGCTACGGAGGCGTTTCGGACGCCGTGCGCGAACGGATCGAATATGAGCTCGATTTGATCAAGCGAAAGAACTTCGCTTCGATATTTCTGGTGGTGCAGGATATTGTCAAGCAGTCGCCGCGCACCTGCGGGCGGGGATCGGCGGCGGCCAGCATTATATCCTATTGTCTCGAGATCACGCACGTGGATCCCATCCGGCACAACCTCTTCTTCGACCGCTTCCTGAATCCCGGGCGCGTGGATCCGCCCGACATAGACGTGGATTTCGCCTGGGACGAGCGTGACGATGTGATGGATTATGTCTTTCGAAAATACGGCACCGAGCGCGCCGCCATGATTTCGAATCACGTCACCTTTCAACTGCGGGCGGCGATTCACGAAGTCGCCAAGGTATACGGCCTGCCGGAAGCCGAGATCACGGCGGTCACCAAAGAGCTTTCGGGATACTGGGACGATTTCAAGGATGACCCGAAGAGCAATCCGGCGCTGAAACACCACGACTTTTCGCCGCCCTGGCCGCAGATTCTGGAAATGGCAAAGAAGCTGGAGGACATTCCCCGGCATCTTTCGGTGCACTGCGGCGGAGTGGTCATCACGCCGGGGCCGGTGTGGGAACATGTGCCGGTGCAGCGAGCGGCCAAACCGGTGAACATCATCCAATGGGAAAAAGACCAAGCGGAAGATGCGGGACTGGTGAAGATTGACCTCTTGGGCAACCGTTCGCTGGGAGTGATCCGCGATGCGCTCTTGATGATCGAGCGCGGCGGCGGGCCGAAGATCGAATTCGCGCGCTGGAATCCGATTGACGATTCCGACACGCAGGAGCTCATAGCGCGCGGTGACACGATGGGGGTCTTCTACGTAGAATCCCCGGCAGCGCGGCTGCTTCAGAAGAAGGCGAAAATCGGCGATTTCGAGCATTTGGTGATTCACAGTTCCATTATCCGACCGGCGGCCAATCCCTATATTCACGATTATCTGGAAAGATTGCATGGCAAACCGTATCAGCCACTGCATCCGCTCCTGGGCGACCTGCTATCGGAGACTTTCGGCATCATGGTTTATCAAGAAGACGTGTCGAAGGCGGCGATGGCCTTGGCGGGATTCGATTCCAGCGAGGCGGATGAGCTGCGCAAGATTCTATCGAAGAAGCAGAAGCAGAAGCGGCTGGCGGATTTGCAGCGGAAATTCGTGGAGGGTGCACTGGAGCGCGGCGTGAGTCAGGAATCCATCCGCGCCATCTGGGATATGATCCTATCGTTTGCCGGATATTCGTTCTGCAAGCCGCATTCGGCGTCGTTCGCGCTTGTCAGCTTCAAATCGGCATGGCTGAAAGCGCACTATCCGGCAGAGTTCATGGCGGCGGTGATCTCCAACCAGGGGGGATACTATTCGACATTCGCGTATCTTTCGGAATGCCGGAGAATGGGGTTGGAGATCCTCCCGCCCGACATTAATCAAAGTCAGATTCGCTGCTGGGGTCGCGCAGAACAGGTGAGACTGGGATTCATGCTCATAAAAGGGCTTTCGCAGCGAGCGATGGAGGCGGCGATTGGAGAAAGGGCGTCTGATGGAGTGTATTTGGGCTTCGATGATTTCCGTCGGCGGACGAATCTGGATTCGTCCGATGTGCGGCTGCTAATCAAGGCAGGGGCGTTTGATGTTTTAGAGGGAAGGGCAAGTCGAGCGGGGTTGATGTGGAGAGTGTCTTTGCAGTCGAATAATCAAAAATCCTCAAACGCTAGTCATTGCGAGCGAAACGAAGCAATCTTGCACCTCTCCAATTCAGGAGATTGCTTCGTCCGCCGCGGCGGACTCGCAATGACTGATTCCTCAGGATACAGAGGAGCGAGCCTACCGCTTTTTGATGACGGCCCTATCCGCATGCCGGACGTGCCGCCCTACGATGAAAGGACTCTGCTGCAGCATGAAAAAGAGGTTTTCGGTTTCCTGATCAGCCGGCACCCGCTGGAACTATATGGAGACAGGCTAAGCAAATTGAAACTGGTGCGGTCATGCGATCTGCCCCAGTATGTGGGAAAAACCGTGCAGGTAGCGGGGTGGCTGATCACGGGAAAGATCGTCAGCACGAAGCAGAAGGAGCTGATGGAATTCCTGACCTTCGAGGATCAAGACGGGCTGATTGAGACGGTCTTCTTCCCCAAGACCTATGACCGCTATTGCCACATGCTATCGCGGGAAAGGCCGTTCTTACTGCAGGGGAAAGTGGAGGAGGATTTCGGGGCGGTGACGATGACGGTGGAGGAGGTAAGATATGTGTGAAGTAACTACTTTTGCTTGACTCCAATTTGTTTAAAAGGTAAATTAGCATTATCATCGAAATAGGACTAAAATGGAAAGAGAGATAAGAGACCCAATACACGGATTTATTCAGCGAACTGAGCAGGAAGAAAAAATTATAGATACCAGAGCATTTCAGCGCCTTCGAGGTATAAGACAACTGGCAATGGCAAATCTTGTATATCCTGGAGCATTGCATACAAGGTTTGATCATTCTATTGGAGTAATGCATATTGCTGACAAACTTGCAAAGCAGCTGCTCAAAGACGAATACGATAAGGAAATAAAAATAATCCGCCTTGCAGCATTGCTTCATGATTTGGGTCATGGTCCATTTTCGCACGTTTCGGAAGAAGTTCTTAAGGCTTATTCCAATTCATCACAAATCACATCAAGTGAAATGGAGGAAATACATGAATCTATCACTTGTGCGATTATCGAAAAAGATGAGGAAATTGCCCGGATTATTCAGGCTGATGATCGTAAAAGAATTATAGAATTGTTAAGAGGCAAAAATCAAGAATCATTGATTAGCAGTATTATTTCCGGCCCGCTGGATGCAGATAAGCAAGATTATCTGCTCAGAGACAGCTACTTTTGCGGAGTGAAATATGGAGTTTTTGATATTGAGAGACTCGTTGGAACCCTAACTGTCGTAGATGACCCATCGCGACGAAGCCTCGCTGCGACTGATGATGGTGTCTATGCCATAGAGCAATTTGTGCTCGCAAAGTATCATATGCAAAGGCAAGTTTATCGTCATCGAGTCCGGCTCATAACTGATTCAATGATAGTTCGAGCGCTAAGATTCGGAATTGATTATGACAATATCGAGTTGTTGAAAATACTATATACTTTTGACAGTACAGATGAATATATCCGCAATTTCCTAAGGTGGGACGATTCAAGTCTCATTAATGAACTTTTATCGAAAAAATATGACGGCACTTTTGCAGGCAAAATTTTCCAAAGGCTTAAGGAAAGAAAATTATTTAAGAGGATTTTTTCCATTAAGCTGATCGAAATGGACCCCATTGTTTTATCCAGGCTTTCAGACATTGGCAAGGAAAAAGAGATAGAATTAAGGAAAAATATTGAGCGCGGAATTGCTGAGTTTTTATCTCGGAATTTTAAGGCAAAAATAGACTTTCGGGAAGTCATCGTGAATCATTTTTCTTTCAAATCTGTAAGAACAACAGTTATGGACGAACGCACAATTATCATCATTGGCAAGAACTCGAAGAGGAGTTTCATAGATGAATCAGCTCTTTTTAAATCCATTGATGATAAGCAAAGTGAGGAGTTTCTGGAGGTCTACGCACCAATTAAAACATCTGAAAGTTCTAAAATTGAGGGATTTGAGGACAAAATCAAGAACGTACTCATCAATGAAACGAATAAGTGCATAAATCAAAATAAAAAAGGAGAGAAAGATGTCCCCCGATAAGGTCGTTCTGCTGATCATTGATAAGGCAGAGAATAAATGCCTTCGCGGTAGAACTCTCTTGCAAAAAAGAGCCTATTTTTTAGCGAAACTGACGAGCCAGGATTTCGGATTCAGGGCACACTATTATGGTCCGTACTCTGCGATGATCGAAGACGGCCTTTCAAAAATGAAGGCCTTGGGTTTTATCCGAGAGGAAGTAGTGGATTTTCCAAGTGGTGATCAGATGGATTTCGAAACACGTCGTTATGATTATAAGTTGACGGAAGCTGGGGCGAAAATAGTGGAATACTTCAGTGCACAATCAGCGACAGAAGTAAAGAAGATAAGCGATGCTCTGGACAAACTGGCAACGGCCGGTGATATTGGAGATTATTTAAGACTTTCTATTGCTGCCAAAACACATCATATTTTATCTGCCAAAAATCAAGTGATGACCGTCAATGACATTAATTCGGAGGCAAATAAACTGGGATGGAAAATAACAGCTACACAGATAAGCGAAGCTGCAAACTTTCTTCAAAAACTAGAGTTGGCGCAGAAAAGCTAATTTGATATTTTGATAGTACTCAAACTCCTCATACAATACGCCCAATCCCCTGATTGCCCACCTTTTGCCTGACAAATGGAGAATTTAAAATGGGGCGGCCCCCGTGGGCCGCCCCTGCATGTTCACACCATAAATTTGGCTACTTCGGGAAATTCACATCTTTCTTCGGTATCGGCGGTTCCTTGGGCAGTTCGGGCGGCTCGTCCTTGATTTTCTTCAGCAGGTATTCGATGGAGGCGTCCAATTGTGGGTCCTTGCCGGCCAGGACGGAACCGGGATCGTTTTCGACGTAATAATCGGGATCTACGCCGTGCCCTTCGATCAGCCAGTGGCCCTTTTGGTCCCCGATGACGCCCCAGCCGGAGAATTCGGGCGTGGTGTACCAGACCTTGTCGTTCAGCGGCTTGTCGGAGCGGATACCGACCCAGCCTCCCCAGGTGCGGGTACCGAAGACGGGTCCCAGCTCCAGCAGTTTAGCCCCCTGCGTGAAAGTTTCGCCATCCGAACCGGTTTCGTTATCGCAGATGATGGCATAGTGTCCGTAGAAAGCCGTGTAAGGCCGAGGGCCAATGGCGCTGCGCCGGGATTTTTCGACGGTCCACACTTTGCGGTTCAGCTGCGCCAGGATCATCGTAGCGACCGAGCCGCCGCCGTTGTGTCGCACGTCGAGAATCATGCCCGGCTTATCGCACTGGGGATAGTACTGCATGCCATATTCCCATAAGCCCTGGGTGCTCATGTCTGAGAAGTGAGCATAGCCGATCTTCCCGCCTGAGGCTTTTTCGACGTAGGCGCGGCGGTCGCGAATCCATTCGATATATCGCAATTCAGACTCATCGGAAATGGTGCGCACTAAGGCGTCGTGGGCGCCATCGGTCGAAGCTTTGCCGTTCAGAGTCAGGATGACGTCCTTTTCGGCCTTGTCCTGCATGATCATGAGATAGTCGGCGACGGCATTGGCAGGCGTGCCGTCAATAGCGATGATATAGTCGCCGACTTTGGCGTCCACACCCGAGGCGATCAAAGGCGAATTCCACTTTTTAAAGGATAGGTCCGGAGCGTAGATCTTGTCTATGCGGAAGTAGCCGCTGGCGGCGTCGCGGCTGATGTCGGCTCCCAGCAAACCAACGCTGATGGATTTAGGCTGGTGAAGGTCGCCGCCGAAAACGTAGGCGTGGCCGGCGTTCAGCTCGCCGATCATCTCGCCGATCAGGTCGTTCAGTTCATCGCGGGTGGAGATGCGCTTGATCAGCGGCTCGTAGGTCTTCAGGACGGCCGGCCAATCCACGCCATGCATGTCCGGTTCATAGAAGAAATCGCGCTGGATGCGCCAGGCTTCGCGGAACATCTGCCGCCATTCCTGGCGCGGATCCATAGTCATGCTCCAGCCGGACAGCTTGACGTGCGGATCCTCATCCCCTTCGCCTTTGGGCTCTTCGGTGGCTCCGGCGTCCATGCGGATGAACTCGGAGCCTTTCTTGACGACGACGACTTTGCCGTCATCGGAGATGTCGAAGCCGTCAATGCCGCTGGAGACGGTGAAGCTCTTGCGCTTGTCGAATTTGTAGAGATTCAAAGCGGCTTTAGGCGGCTCGCCTTCCGGCGCCATGCCGACGTGTTCCGCGGAGACGTAGTATAAGCCGTTTTCCATGGCGGCCAAGCCGTAGTAATATCCGGGATCCACGGGGATTTCGACCCGGCGGCCCTGCAGGCCGTCCCAGTCAATCTTGACCTCGACCTTCTCCTCCTTCTTCTCCTCCTCGTCCTTCTTCTCGTCCTTGTCGCCCTTCTTGTCCTTATCGTCTTTCTTATCCTCGTCCTTCTTCTCCTCTTCCTTCTTGGGCGGCATCAGGAGGGACGAATCGGGGGCAAAGGGGCTGCGGGCGTCCTTGGCCAATAGGTACATGTAGAGCTTATCGGTTTTGTAAAAGACGAATTGGGCTCCATACTGATCCGGCAAGGGATTGAAGTTTGTCTCGCTCAGGAAGTAGAAGAATTTGCCCTTGGGATCCCATGCTGGGAAGTAGCTATTGTACATCAGATCGGTGACCAGATGATCCTGTTTGTCCTTCAGGTCGTAAACATGGATTGTACCGATTACTTGATTTTGAGGGTTGGTATAGGCCAGATAACGGCTGTCAGGTGACCAGGAGAAATCGCGAATCTCCCAGACTTTGGATGTGGCGATTTTGTCCAGGTCTCCGGTGGCGGCGTCCATCACCCAGAGGGTCATGTTGCCGTCGCTGAAAGCAACCTTCTTGCCGTCGGGCGATGGGCGGCCAGCATAGCGCCAGATGTCATTGCCTCGGGAGATCGGCTTGGGCTTATCTTTCAGGAAAGGATCGTACTGGAAGAATTCGTCCTCTCCAGTGGCGTCGGTCAGAGCAACGACTTGGTCGTCAAGGTAGAAGGGATTCTTGGCGCGAGCCGTGAAGTCAGAGGTCAGGCGCCGGATGACCGTTTCGCGGCTCTTCGTGGGCACCGTAAAGAGCTGACCGCGCGCGGCCAGGACCATCCAACTGCCGTCTTTATTCAAGTCGAAATCGTCAATGTAACCGGAAGGATCGAGAATGCGAGTGCGAGAGTAGAGCCGCTCGGAGGGGAGCTGCACGTTCAGCCTCTCCGTCTTTCCGGTGGCGGTGTCGTATTTCCACAAATCCATGGCCAGTTGATAGACGATTATGCTGCCGCCGTCGGAGGGCCAGCGGGCATCATAGTTCTTGTGGAAGGTATGCTGTTTCTGATCCGATCCATCGGATTTCATGGACCAAAGGTTCTTGCGGCCGGTGGAATCGGAGAGGAAATAGATGCGCTCGCCGATCCACATGGGATAGGAATTGTGGCCGACATATGTGGAAATGGGCGCTTTGCCGTATTTCTTGTTCTTCAGGTCGGCCACCCAGATCTGATCGGCCAGCCCGCCCTTATAATGCTTCCAGGTGGCGTTGTTGCGAAAGATTTGAGTATAGGCGGCACGCGAGCCGTTCGGTTCGAAGCTGAGCAGCGCCGCTTTGTCCAAACCAAGGTTCTGGGGAAAATCGCCTTGAGCCGAGACAGTGTATATCTGCCAGTCTTCCAGTCCGCTAAAGGCGCGGGTGCGGTAAGCGATGCGACCATCTTTCGTCCATTCCACGACGCCTTCACCGTAGGGATGATAGGTCACGCGTTTGGGTTCGCCACCGGTAACAGGGATGACGTAGACGTCCTGATTGCCATCATATTGAGCGCTGAAGGCGATCCATTGGCCGTCGGGTGAGAATTTGGCGTAGCGTTCCTCGCCGTCGTGAGCGGTCAAGCGGCGGGCGATGCCCCCCGACAGCGGCGCGATCCAGAGATCGCCTTCGGAGGTGAAGATGACCTGGCCGTTCGCGACATCAGGAAAACGAAGGAAACCCTGCTCTTCATCTGCGGCCTTGGCGGATGTACAGAGGGCCAGAAAAACTATCAGAGCACCTATGATACGCGGGGATCTCATGAAATTTCTCCTTTCAGGTATCTGTTTATTGCCAGGAGTTTAGACGATCTTAGACGATCAAAGTATCTCTTTAGGTTGGACTATCCCAATAATAATAAAGTTGCTGTCTGGAAGGGATGATTTTCTATGAAATTCAAGAATAATAGGCTCCAAGGATCGCACTGAAGCCCATTCAATTAGCTTTCCTTTTAAGGAGGACATGCGCAAAAGCACTTGCATTGGGGCAATTCTTTTCGTATATTAGGACAAGCGACACGGCGCTTCCACGCGCGGGATGAATTTACAGCTTTCAGAGCGGTGTCCTGGGTGGCTCAAGGCGTGCACCTGTTGTCGGGATAGGCCGCGAAAATTCGACTCGCGGTTTTTAATTTTCCGAATCAAAATCACATAGGAGAAAAAATGAAGCTGGCGAAAGCTCTTGGATTGATGTTGGCAATGGCCTTTGTCGCGATTGCGTCGCAGGCGGCTTACCTGCCCATCCGTTCGGACATTCAAGATGAATTACCCCTGGCCGCGATGCTGCATGGCGATGATCGCCTGATCGAGTTCGAGGTTCAGATTCCGGGTTTGGAATTAACATCGGGCACTCTGGAAGGGAAACGCTGGGATCGGGCTGAGATTCCTGGGGGCGGATTTAATATGGAGTTCGGCCGACCCGAAGTGCCTCATTTCAGCCGTTTGCTGGCGATACCGGCCCGAGCCGCAGTGCGTTTGGAATTCGAAGCCTTAGAGACGGAGATTATTCCGAATATTGAGCTGATGCCGGCGCAAGGGGACGAGCCAGAGGAACTGAACGCTGCCGCGCCGATTCATTTTGATATGAGCGCCTACTCGCAGAATGCCTTCTACCCCGAACAGCGAGTCAAGGTGGGAGAGCCAGCCGTGATGCGCGGGGTGCGTCTCGTGCCCGTGCAGATGAGTCCGGTACAGTACAATCCCGTGACAAAGGAACTCAGGGTGGTTCACCGTTTCCGCGTGAAGGCCCATTTCGAGGGGCAGGATTTACGCCATGTGCCCAATCGGAAATTCGCGTTGTCCCCGAGTTGGGCCAATATGCTCAGCACAACCCTGATTAATCCGGAGGATCTTGAGGTTGACCAGACGCAACCCGGGTCCTACTTGATCATCTGTGAGAATGACGCCACTCTGCTGAATAATCTTGCCAGCTTTGTGGACTGGAAAAAGCGCAAGGGGCACTCCGTTACGATTTCGACCTTTGCGGCGGGTGCCAGCACGACGGCGATCAAGAACCTGATCCAGACGGCCTATAATACTTGGGAAATTCCGCCGGAGTACGTGTTGCTTTTCGGCGATACCAGCGGCGATTACGCACTACCAGGCTGGAGCCCTGAAGGGGTTGATCACCCTTACTCTCAACTGGACGGTGGAGATATCCTGGCGGACGTGGCGGTGGGCCGATTGCCGGCGGAAAACGCCATCGAAACCATGACGATGATTAATAAGGTCCTCTTCTACGAGAAAATGCCCTTTGTTACCAGCTCCGACTGGTACCATCAATCGGTGCTAACCGCTGGTTCGGGATCAGGCAGCTCGCCCATTCAAACGAACCGCTGGATCAAGACGCGCATGATCTGGCACAATTACACGCGCATTGACACCATGTGGTATACCATGGGCGGCTCTATTTCCACGACCATCACAAACGCCGTGAACAACGGAGTGACGTATTACAACTTCCGCGGCTACCTCTATGGCGGATTGAGCATAGGGGGTATAGACGGGCTGACCAACGGCCGAAGACTTCCCTTCTGTACCGACATCACGTGCGGGACCGGCGGCTTCGACGACGACTCCCAAATGGAACATTGGGTGAGTGTGGGCACGCCCACGACCCCCAAGGGAGCGATTGCCGCTGTGGGGACGGCCACCTGGTCTACCAACACTCGCTGCAATAATACAATTGACGTAGGCATCTACGCGGGCCTTTTCGACGAAGACATCACGCAGGCCGGGAATGCGCTGAACCGCGGCAAGCTGGAGCTGTACAACGCCTACCAGACCAACAGTTCGGGAAATGTCAGCAATTTCTCGCTTTGGAACGCTTTGGCGGGAGACCCGGGCGTGGACTTATACACCGGAGCCATTCGCTATCTGACCTGCGATGTACCCGGCACGGTCAACTTGGGCGATAATTCCCTCAGCCTGACGGTGACGGAAGCGGGAGTGGGGCCGGTGGAAGAGGCGACCGCCTGCGCCTACAAATCGGGCGAACTTCAGGCGGTAGCGCTGACGGATGCCAACGGTCAAGTGACGTTGCCCATCAACGTTGCGACGGCGGGCAATATCAAGGTCACCATTACCAAACACAACTATTACCCCATCGTGGACTCTCTGGACGTGGTGCAGCAGACGGTGACGGTGGGTTATTACAGCCATACCATAGATGACGATAACAGCGGCGGCAGCAGCGGAAACGGCGACGGCATCGTCAATCCCGGTGAAGTGATCCAGATTCCGTTGGTCTTCAAAAACTACGGATCGGCGACGACGGCGACGGGAATCAGCGCGACTGCCTCGGAATCCGACGCCTTCGCCACGCTCGCCGCCGCCACGCAGACCTTCCCGAATCTGGCTCCGGGCGCGACGGGGAATAGTTCCGGCAGTCTGCTGCTAACGGTGGCGGCGGACTGTCCCGAAGCGCACGCCATCAGGCTCAATTTCGCCACAACCTCCGCACAGGGATCCTGGGACGGTCTGCTGGATCTCAATGTGGCCTCCTATCTCATGACCATTCTCTCGGCGACGGCATCAGGGAGTGACACGCTGCTATCACCCGGCGAGACAGCCAATCTGATTGTAACCGTTCGCAACAACGGCAGTAGTAACGCGACGACGCTCACGGCGACCATTATTTCGCTGGATACTAACGTCACCGTGAATGACAATTCTGCCGCGTTCGGGACGGTGAACATTGGCGCGGCAGCCAATTGCAGCGGCAATCCCTTCAATTTGACGGCGGCGCCGAATGCGCCCATGGGCCATGAGGCGGATCTGGCTATCACTTTCAGCGCCAATGGAGCGACGCAGACGGATACCATCACCCTTCAATTGGGACTGAAGAGCACGACGGATCCGCAGGGGCCGGATGAGTACGGGTATTACTGCTACGATAACACGGATCTGGGCTACGCCCAGGTGCCGGCTTACAATTGGGTGGAGATTGATCCATCCTATGGCGGCGCGGGCACGCAGCTCTCGATCAACGATCCCGGCGAAGATCAGGATCAATCGGTGCTCATGAATTTGCCTTTCACCTTCCGCTACTATGGACAAGATTTCAACTCCATCACGGTCTGCAGCAATGGCTGGATTTCGACGATCGCGGACGTATCGTACACCGATTTCCGCAATTTCCCGATACCCTCGGCGACGGGTCCCACGGGGCAAATCTGCGCGTTCTGGGATGATCTGATTACCTGGGGCAGCGGGCGTGTGTTCGCCTGGAATGACGCGGTCAATCACCGCCTGGTCATCGAGTGGTCGCGTCTGAAGAATCTGGGTTCGCCGCAACCGCAGGAGACGTTTGAAATCATCCTTTACGATCCGATCTACTATCCCACTCCGACCGGCGATGGAGAGATTCTCTTCCAGTACAACTCGATCACGGAAGTTGTCGGAAACTACGACGACAACGGCTACAGCACCATCGGCATCGAAAGTCCGGACCGGCAGGACGGGATTCAGGTCGTATATTGGAATACTTACCAGGATCCGGCGGCGGCACACGTGCAGAACGGGCGCGCTTACAAGTTCACCACAGCGTTTGCCCAGGGCGGCGAACCTCCGGTGATCGGAATTAATCCCACATCGTTGACCATCAATGCGCCGCTGAACGGCAGCGGATCGAGTCCGATCATCATCAGCAACAGCGGCGCAGGAGTTTTAACCTACAGTACCAACTTCCTTACGGCCTTGTTGGGCGGCTATGAAAACCTCGTCATTCCGGGAATTCCGCCGGAAGTGGACGCTCAGGGCGGGCCCGATCAATTCGGATACACCTGGGTGGATTCGGATGAGCCGGGTGGACCGACCTATGGCTGGGTGGACATTTCGGCGACTGGAACGCTAATCACCTTTCCGCACAATGACTCCACCAGCGCGACGCTGCCGATCGGATTTGATTTCCCCTTCTATGGACAGATGAGGTCGAGCTTCATCATTTCGGCCAACGGCTGGGTGAGCTTCACATCGCACTCGGGCGCCTACAATAATACGACTTTGCCAAATCCATCAGCGCCGCCCCACCTTTTGGCGGGGTTCTGGGACGACCTGGATCCTCTTCAGGCGGGGGCTCAGGTGCGTTATTGGAGCAATAATTCAGACAGCCTGGTGGTGAGCTTCCTAACGGTTCCGCACTGGGGCACGTCGGTGGTTGGCACTTATACCTTCCAGATGATCGTCACTTCGGACGGGGGCATGACCTATCAATATCAAACGCTGACGGGCAACTACAACAACTGCACGGTCGGCATCCAGAACGACGACGGCACAGATGGATTGCAGGTGGCCTACAATCAGGCCTATCTGCACAATAATCTGGCCGTGCAATTCTACCATCCGTTCCTGAGGGCGATCCCGCCCGCCGGGGCGGTGCCTCCGGGAGGCAGTCAGCTTATTGCCGTAACGGCGTTTAGTTACGGCCTGACTCAGGGGAACTATCCGGCCACGATGGTCATTTCGAGCAACGATCCCATCACGCCGACCATCAACGTTCCCGTCACCGTGGTGGTGGGCGGCACGGCGCCCAGCCCGGTGGACATCACCCTGACGCCGGTAAATCCGCCGATTCTGATTCCGGCTTCGGGAGGGAGTTTCAGCTATAACATCGCCATCCAGAATGTCTCCGCCGCACCCCAGACGTTTGACGTCTGGATTATGACTCAACAGCCCAATGGCGCCTGGCGGGGGCCGATGCTCGGGCCCGTGAATCTGACGCTCACGCCTGGATCTTCAATAACCCGCACGCGCAATCAAAACGTACCCGGTTCCGCCATGCCGGGAGTTTATGCATACATCGGGTATGTCGGCGCCTACAGCACCAGCACGAAATGGGACAGCAGCTACTTCAATTACACTAAGCTCTCGACGGGCGACGGTGAATCGGTGAACAGCTGGGATAACTGGGGCGAGAGCTTCGATCCGTGGATGACGACGGCGGCCATAGAGATCCCGAAGGAATTCGCTCTGTTGGGAGCCTATCCCAATCCCTTCAATGCTGTTTCAGTTCTCAGTTACCAATTGCCGGTTGCCAGTCACGTCAGCTTGAAAGTGTTCGACATGACGGGGAGACTGGTGGCGGAATTGGCAAATGGCTGGAAGGATGCCGGAGTCTATCAAAACACCTTTGACGCATCAGGTCTGGCGTCCGGCATCTATGTCTATCGCCTGACTGCGGGCAGCTTCAATTCCACGGGCAAGATGGTGCTGCTCAAATAGGGTCATAGGTACAAAGGATCAAAGGGGCACAGTCTTAGGGGCGCGCGAAAGTGCGCCCCTTGTTATGCTCAATTGTTTGAAAAACATTATAGATTTTGCTTGACCTAAGCTGAAAATCCTTATAAATTTTATGCGATATTATTCAGGAGGAAGCCATGACGCGCACCGCGCTGGCTTATTTGATGGCGCTAACTACTTGCATATCCGTAGTTTGGGGGCAGGTTTATCTCACGCCGCTGGACTTCGGCCTGAAGCTGGGCGAGCATGGCATGATTGATTACCAGAACCGCCCACCCAACATTCTTGTTGGCAGTTTCGACCAAGATAATTACCCCGACATTTTGCGCTTTAACGGCTCCACCCTGGAGCTGTTTTTGTTTTCCGGCAAGGGGTATCCCGTGCGGCCGCAGAGGCAAAAGACCTTTGGCAAGCCCATAAATTCATTGCACTTGGAGGGCGGTGTCTGGTCCTCGCAGCGAGACTTGGTGGTGACCCTGGCAGATGGCGAAGAGGAAATCATTGGCTATAAAAGCGGCATTTTGGACTTGCATGAGAATGAGCCTTTTGGAGTGCGCATGGAACCGCTCCCGCGCCGAATTGACGAATTCGATTTTCAGATTGTATGGCAGAGTGATCAGAAGCCGTGGGGCATGAACCGCTGCGCCGTGGGCGATCTGGATAATGACGGCAGTGACGAAATTGCCAGTTGGTGGATTCGAGATGAATATGCCGATACCGCCTGGATTGTGATCTATAAGTCTGTAGGAGACAACCAATATGATCTCTGGCTGGAGGAGCAGCTCTACGTGCTGCCGGATTCTAAGGCTCTATCGCAAATGTGCATTGGGGACGTGGATGGCAATGGCCAGAAGGAACTCATTTATACCCTAGAACGCTGCTACCTCTGGGAATTCGATGAGGCGGGCAATTACACCATCTGGCAATCTAATTTTACTTATCCGCTATATCAGATGGTGATGGAGATCCTGGTGGCGGATGTGGATCAAGACAGCATCTTGGAACTTGCGGCGGTGACGGCAGACTATTTTGCCTACAATGGCACCTACAACGTGCAGGAATATCATCACAAGACCCCGGGATCTGAGAACGTCATGTATTTTACCTCGGTTCTCAACTTCAACACCTCCTGGGCCGATTGTGGCATGGACGTCGGGGATTTTGACGATGACGGGCGAGTGGACATCGTGGGCGGCAATGCTGGGTTTGTCATCGGCTACGATCCCATTGAACTGCCCTATTATACATACGATCCGACCCTTCCCGGGCATTACCAGGCCAATTGGCTGGTCACCGGTCTGCCCATGTCCTGCGTTACGCCGGTCATCGGGGATTTTGATGGGGATAGCCAAAATGAGCTTTTCGCCGGCGGTTTATACCCAAATGGAGGATCTGCCTTCTTGTGGAAGCCGACCGGCTTTCAAGCCGGCTACGTGCTGGATGTGGATACGACAGTTTCCCCAAATGGCCCCACTGAGGCCATATCAGCTCAGATAGATGAAATTCCGGTGGTCATTAGCGTGCATGTTTACCCGAGCATACCGGGTTCATCAACGCTGTTGCTTTGGTCCTATCAAAATGCCGCCCTATACAACCTCTGGCAGAGCGCATGGGACGATTCCGCCGGCTATCAAAATCCGTTTTGTGCTGATCCCGATCGTGATGGGAAAAAGAGCATTATTGTGGCGGCAGGATTTATCTCATTTCAGCTTAAAGACTGGGAGCAAACGTCAGCAGCCGTAGCGGAAAATCTTTCCATAGCCTTCCCCAGCGAAGTGGCACTCTATCCCGCTTTCCCAAATCCTTTCAACAATGCAGCTTGGATAACTTATGACATTCCCAAAAGAACAGATGCAGCCATATCCATATATGATTTAAAAGGGAGCCTTATCTGGAGCTGGCTTAGACCAAATTTGTCGCCTGGAAAATATGTGGACGTTTGGAAGCCTGAAAACATTTCGTCGGGGATCTACTTTATACAACTGAAGATCTACGAATCAACTAAAACGCGAAAATGCATTCTGCTCAAATGAAAGGAGGTGAGAATCTCAATTTCAACGATTGGAGAATCAACTCAATTTGAAGTCATTGTGAGACCAAGAATCTAAGAGTTGGAGGTGTAAAATGTCGCGCTATTTCTTTGTTTCAGTGCTGGTCGTTTCCGCGCTTTTGGGCCTAGGGACAACCGGCAATTGCCAGCCAAGTTGGGATATGCAGGAATTTCCATCATCGCGTGCCGGTTGGGGGCTGACCGGCCATGACGTTACCGGAGACGGCAAGATTGATCTGGTCACGTCTCACAAGCAATACGGAGGGGAACTCTGGAGGAACGACTATGCTAACGGCGTATTTGACGCCACGGCAATTCAGGATTTAGTGAAGGGTTGGGAGTGCAAATTTGGCCCGATGGTGCCCGGTAATCCCTGGTATCTCGCTATGGCCAGCAGTTAGAATACCTACGATCTGACCACGTATGAGGTGGATGAGATCAATGGTGATTTGGATGTGAAGGATCAGATTGGTACCTATAACATGGACTACTTGGCCTGGGGGCGGATAACATATGGTGATGCCTACTATGACCTCGTGGCCACCGACTACAGTTCGTCTCCTTACGTGCGCATCTACACCGGGAGTTCTGACGGGACGCTGGATCTCTTCGGTTCGTTCAATTGCGGATCCGGCACAGATCCGGATCAGATCGCCCTGGCGCCCATGGGGAGCGCCTATACCGATCAAACTTGGGAACTCATCATACAAGATTACAACGGCGGAAATAGATACATCCGAGTTTACACCAATAACGGCAGCGGGTCCTTCAACTCTACGCCGGCGCAGAATTTGGATGTGAGCCTCGATATCGAGGATTTCTGCATCGGCGATATCAATCGCGATGGCTACTACGATCTGGTCGTCTGTGGTGATGGTTATGTGAAAACATTCCTTAATAACCACAACGGACAGTTTAACTCGTCGCCCAACAATTCCCATGATTTCATTTCCCCCATAACTCAAATAGCGTTGGGCCAATCCAATTCAGACGGATTCACGGACATATTGCTCTACCGCGGTGGTTGTCTGGCCGAAATCTACTACAACACGGGAGCAAGCGATCCGGGAGATTTTGATTTCACGTGGGCAGACTGGGAAGGCTGGGTTGATATATACTTCTACATGTGGTTTCCGGTGGAAGAATTAATGTTCGTGGACTTGCGCGGGTGCGGAGCCTACAGCGTCGCTATGACGGGATATGATTACGGATCCGAGGAAAACCGTTACCTCTGTGTCTTCTTCGATAATTCAAATCCCCGTCCCCCGCCCGTTTATAATGTGGCCATGGATGGCGAGCCCGGAGGCCATCCCACGATCAAATGGTCACTAAATGACGAGCTGGACATGGACAAATATATCATCTATCGCGCCTTGATGGAGGATACTACTCGGCCCACTCACGACGATTTCGATTCGCTGACGTACGTGTCGCATCCTACGACCGAATACACCGATACCACGGTCTTGATCCATACTCAGTATGATAATTACAAGATCTGGTATGCCGTTACGGCCATGGACGATTCCAGCAAGGAATCGGATTTGCTGGAAATTGTCACCTTCTGGGGCTACTACGAGGATGGTCAGGCGTATCGGTTCTACCAAAGCGTCAGTTATGGGCAGCCTGCCGAGTTCGCCGTGAGCATTTCCCCCAATCCCTTCAATCCGCGCACGACCTTCTCCTTTGATTTGCCGGAAGCGGGATTGGTCAATTTAGCCATTTATGACATCTCAGGCCGCTTACTCGCAACACTAGTTAGCGGCTATCGCGATGCGGGCAGTCATAGCGTGGATTTTGACGGCACGAATCTGGTATCCGGCATCTATATCTATCGACTTAATGCGAGCAGCTTTGATGCCACTGGCAAGATAGTTCTGATGAAGTGATCCCTGCACCGTAAACCGTGAACCGAGAAAGGGTGGCCAAAGGCCGCCCTTCCTTTTACTGCAAATTAGCCTGACGTTGCTGTAACTTTTTGCGCCGGGCAGCGTCTATTGAATAGATGGAATCAATTGCCCAAGCCATGGATTGGGAAAATATCTACCGGCAGCATTCCGGCGGCGTTTATCAATACCTGCTCAGCCTGTCGCATCACGCTCAGGAGGCGGAAGATCTGCTGCAGGAGACCTTCATCCGGGCGATGAAGTCGGTTTCGTCGCTGCGGCAGCCGGAGAAGATTCGATCCTGGCTTTTGACCATCGCCCGCAACCTGTTTTTCGATTCCTACAAGAAGCGGCTGCGCGAAAACGCCAGCAGTCTGGAGACGATCCAGGAAGTCGAAGTCCATCGCGCTAACAAAGTGGACAGCGTGGAGGAGCAGGTCATACGTAAAGATTTTTCCCGCTGCCTGGATGCCGCTCTGGAAGACCTGCCCGAGCCCTTCCGCACGGCGTTCATGCTCGGCGTGGTGCAGAGATTAAGTTACCAGGAGATCGGGGAAGTAACCGGCTGGACGATGCCGATGGTCAAGACCAATATCTTCCGGGCGCGCAAGCGGGTGGCCGCAGAGTTGAGCGATTTCATGAGGTGAGATGATGCACGAATGCGATGAATACCAGATGAAAGTTTCCGCCATGATGGATGGAGAATTACCGGCGGCAGAGATCGAAAATACGGTCCGGCACTTGGCCGCCTGCGAGGAGTGCCTGCAGGAATTCAAGGTCTTTCAGAAGCTGCAGAGCCGGGTGAACCGCGAACTGGTCCAGCCCAGCGTTTCTCCGCAGACCTGGGAAGCGATCCGGCGGCGGGTGACCGAAACGCCGAAGACGATCTTCATCCCGTTTAAGTCTCGCGCGATGCGAATTGCGGCCATGGCGGCGGCGGTGATTCTCTGCTTCGGTCTGGGCTATCTCGCAAATCAGCCGACTTCCATTTTGCAGGATTCAGGCGCGCCTATCGTGCTGGCCAGCCAGTCGGGACAGATGACGGACGACCGATTTTTGGGACTGACCCGGGAGCTGCTGACCGCCGACCCGGAATATCATCAGAAGATGTATATGATCTTGAGTTCGCTGAACCGCGAGGAGAGGCAATGGCCGCTGGAGGCCATGCCGAGGAATGAGGGGCCCAGTTCGGTCGAGGCGGTCACAGCGGACGGCGAGGGGACCAGACAAACTTATAGATTCTGATGGGGGGAATGAACAGGAGATGAACATGACCATGAAATGCATAGCCGGAATGAGCCTCATGCTGGCGACTCTAGCGACGCTGGCGCCGGCGGGACAGGGGGGCACGGAAGGCTTCATCTACGGCAAGATTACCATGCGCGATGGCGAGGTTTACACCGGCACCATGCGCTGGGGAACCCAGGAGTGCTTCTGGGATGATATCTTCAATGCCACCAAGGAAGATAATCCCTGGCTCAAATACGTGGATCGAGATGACCGCGACCGGCGGCGGGAGTGGCGGGACGACCGCGGCGTCCGCATCAAGATCTTCGGCATAGACATTCATGACGGCTTCGGTTGGGCGGGCGCTCACCTCTTCATCTGCCGCTTCGGCGATATCGAGACGATCGAGGTCAAGCGGGGTGACCGCGCCATTCTCAAGATGAAGGGCGGATCGGAGTTTGAGCTGACGGGCTGGGGCGACATTCAGGAGAAGATCCAGATTCTCGATCAGGCGCTGGGCCGACTGAAAGTGGACTGGGATGAAATCCGAGAAATCGAATTCATGCCGACTCCGCCCAATGCCCGGGTAGATGGCTATCGGCTGAAGGGGAAGGTTAAGGCGCGGGGGATGGAATTCTCCGGCTACGTGATGTGGGACGCCGAGGAATGCCTCTCCACGGATGTCCTGGACGGCGAAAGCCGCAACCGCGACATGGAAATCGAATTCGGCAATATTCGCTCCATCGAGCGGCTGAGCAGCCGATCCTGCCGGGTGAAGTTAAAGGATGGGCGCGATTTCGATCTGAGTGGAACGAACGATGTGAATGATGAGAACCGAAACATCTTCGTCGAAGATCCGCGCTACGGCAAGGTGGAGATCGGCTGGGATGATCTCGATGAGGTTCAATACAGCGACGAGGAGGAGGATTCCGGGCACCCCTACAGTGATTTCGCGGCGCGCGGCCCCTTGAAGGGAAACGTCGTGACGACCGGGAGAGAAAGCTACTCTGGCAAGTTCGTCTTCGATTTGGATGAGAGCGAAGGATTCGAAATGCTCAACGGGGACCTTGGGGATATCTCCTTCAACATCCCTTTTTACATGGTGGCCTCCATCACTCCGCGCAACAGCGGTTCCAGCACGGTCAAGGTGCGGAGCGGGGACGAACTGCGTCTGGAGGAGGCGCAGGACGTTACCGACTCGAATGATGGCATCCTGTTCTTGGAGAGCGCGAAGAAGAGAACCTACATCCCCTGGGAGGAAGTGGACACCATTACCTTCGAAAAATAGCCTCCGCAGGGCTTTTTAGGGGGTAATGAAGGCGGGCCTTTGGCCCGCTTTTATTATTTTACATGGAGACCTCGCGTGGGCTAATCCCGCCCTTTTGAAAAATTGATTCGGAAGGACTTGGAAAGTTGCGTCTGCAAGTATTATTTTAGAATCGAAATTATCCAGGAGAAGCATGGAAAATCAGGCTACATCGCAGGCTCAGGGGATCATCGAGAAGGCAGTGGCGGCGGCGCGGGCGTTTCGCCAATTGGGGCAGAAGGAGACAGACCGAATCGTTCGAGCCGTCTACCAGGCGGCCCTAAGCAAACGCATCGAACTCGCCAAGTTGGCTTATGAAGAGACCAGCATGGGCGTCTGGGAGCATAAGGTGATCAAGAATGTCATCGCCACGCAGCTCGTTTATGAGGACATCAAGAATCTAAAAACGGTGGGCGTGATTTCCGAGGATCCGCGCAACGGCATGATCGAGGTGGCGGCGCCCTTAGGCCCGATCCTGGGCTTTATTCCGGTGACGAACCCGACTTCGACGACGATCTTCAAGGCGCTGATCTGCCTGAAAACGCGCAATCCGCTGATCCTCAGCCCGCCGCCTGCGGCCAAGAGCTGCATCGCGGCAGCGGCTCAAATCTGCTATGATGCGGCACTCGGCGCAGGAGCGCCGGAGCACTGCATTCAGTGGCTTCATAAGCCTTCTGAGAATACTCTGAATGAACTGATGGGGCATCATCGCATGGCTCTGATCCTGGCGACGGGAACGGATGCGCTGGTGCGTAAAGCTTCCAGCGCGGGCACGCCGGCCATCGGAGTTGGGCCCGGGAACGTGCCGGTGTACATCGGCGCGTCGGCCGATATCCCTTATGCCATCCGCAGCATCATCGCTTCGAAAACGCTGGACAATGGCACCATCTGCGCCAGCGAGCAAGCCGTGGTGGTGAAGACGGTTACGGCTGATGAAATCGTTCAGGAATTCAAGCATCAAGGCGGCTATTTTCTTACTTCTGATGAAATCGAAAAGGTCGGCAAGATCGCCTATGACAAAGAGCGCGGCATGATGAGCGCGCTGGTGGTGGGGCAATCTGTTGAACGCATCGCTCAGAGTGCAGGCATCAGCGTGCCGCCGAGGACCAAGCTCTTGCTGGCAGAATTGAACGGCGTGGGTCGGGAATATCCCCTCTCGGCTGAGATTCTGGCGCCCATCCTGGCTTTCTACATTGAAGGGGATTTCGATGCGGCCATCAAACGCTGCACGGAGATCACTCATTTCGGCGGGCTGGGACATACAGCCGTGATCTACTCAAATACAGACGAACGCATTGAATACTTCTCGAGGACGATTGACGCCAGCCGCATCCTGGTGAATATTCCGTCGGTGTATGGGGCGCTTGGGGGGATAGACAACACGCTTAGCCCGTCCTTCACACTGGGTTGCGGATCGGGAGGCAATAACATCACCACGGACAACATCACGGCCAAGCATCTGCTGAATATCCATCGCATCACCCGCCGCCGGCCCAATCCGCGCTGGGCAAATTTCGATCAGAAAATGTACTTCGATGAGGGAGCAACAGCGGAGGAGATTGAGAGGGAGTTTAACAAGAATTATTAGGCCAGCCCAATGAACTTAAGAATCGGCTCAATTCCCGCGTTTGCCTTCATTATCCATCTACTGATTGGCGCAAGGATCGTAATGGCTCAGAATCCGCCGGCGATACAAGAACTCCTGGACCAGGTCGGCCTAAAGCCTCAAGGCGACCAGCGCGGGCAGATGGACACGGTGGGATTTGCCGTGCGCGCCGAGCAAATGGATGCCGTCCTGGATCAGTGCCGCAAACTGGCCGAGCCTCAAGAAAAAGTGCTGCGCGAGCGTTTCGGCTGGAACGACTCTACCCGCTTTATCGCCGGAGTTTGCCCGCATGACGACTACTATTATGCGGGACGCCTATATGAACTGCTGATTCCGCGGATTCGCGCCAAGCGGGTAGTCCTGTTCGGTGTGTTTCACAAGGCTCGCGTCTTCGACTGCCGAGATAAGCTGGTATTCGATGCTTTTAAGACCTGGCATGGGCCGTACGGGCCGGTGAAGGTATCTCCGCTGCGCGAGGAGCTTCTGAAGCGGCTGCCGACGGATGATTTCATCGTCAACAATGACATGCAAACGGTGGAGCATTCGATCGAGGCAATTGTGCCATGGTTGCAGGCGTACAATCGCGAAGTGGAAATCGTCTCAATTTTGATTCCGCACATGAATTGGGAGACGATGGATCAGTTGGCGGCGGATCTGGCAACGGCGTTTGGCGCGATCTGCCGCGAGCAGGAGTGGCGATTAGGCAAGGACTTGGCGCTGATTTGTTCGGCGGATGCGGTGCATTACGGCGACGCGGGCTGGGGCGGCTCCAATTACGCGCCCTTCGGAGCCGATGTGGAAAGCTACGAACAGGCAGTGGAGCGCGATCTGGGATTGGCCCAAAAACATCTTTGCGGAGAGCTGAAAGCTGAAAAACTCAGAGATTTCCTTTATCAGTGTGCGGATTCAATAGATGTGAGCCAATACAAGATCACCTGGTGCGGGAGGTTTTCGATTCCCTTTGGGCTGAACGTGGCCGCGAGGCTGGCGGACAATCTGGAAAGTCGCAAATTGGAAGGAACGCTCCTGGATTACGGCACGAGCGTGAGCGAGGAGTCGCTTAATCTCGAGGAATTGGGCGGAATGGGAGCGACCGCGCCGAACAATCTGCACCACTGGGTGGGGTATGCGGCAGTGGGGTATCGGTAGATTCCGCAGGGTACGCACATGCGGACGAAGACCGCAAGAGGGCAAACCTGACGGAAGCAATAATGGTAATTCGGCTCAGTTCATATAAACTTCCCTGTGACATTGAGGTGCGCTATGAGAAACACAACAATAACTTTCCTAATCGCAATGCCCCTGACCTTGGTGGTGTTGTCAGCGCCCCCCCTCCAGGCCCAATCCAAAATGGCGCTGCGTCGCTATGAAGTCAAAGAAGATCTATCCAATGTGGCCAACTTGAATAGTTTCAAGGCCGCCATCGCCACGCGAACAGAATTCGTATTGACGCAGGCTCAGCGTCAGAAACTGGCTCGAAACGCCTTCGTGGCTGTGCCTTCCCAAGCCGAGCAGTTCTTCCATATTTACGAAAGCGAGCATTACGGCATGAGGCCTCGCGTCCCCAATTTCATCACCTCCGATTGCGTGCTGCAGCTTTATCATCTGCTTTACGACTTCAGTCTTCGAGCCATCGAAGTCGAGCATTTGCTCCCGGTCTTGCGCAACTTAACCCAGGCCATGCTGGAAAAATCCCACGACCAGTACCGGCAGATCTCCGATCCGACTCTTAAAGCGGCGGCTCTGAAAAACGTCTCCTTCTTCGGCGTGGCTGCCAAGCTGCTGGCGTTTCCCGACTCGACTCTGCCTTCGGAGTGTCTTGCGGTGATCGAAGCGGAAGTGCAGAAAATCAATCTCCACGAGGGCCGGATTGGCTCAAGCATCTTTCCCTTCCTCCACGATTATACTCAGTATATCGCTCGCGGCCACTATACTCGCAGCGAAGAATTGACTAAGTTCTTCTTCGCGATGATGTGGTATGGTCAAAACGCGTTCCCATTTTATTTGGAAAATAGGCGCACCGAAGAGCAGATCCAGCAGGCCCTATTGATCACCAAGCTTCTGCAGGAGTCTGACCGTGATGGCGTCAAGTTGCTGCAATTGTGGGACAGGATTTATTCCATTACGGCCATGTACGTAGGTTCGACCGATGATTTGAATGTCCATCAGTTCGGTCAGTTGATGATGGAAGTGTACGGAGAGAATCCCACGTTGGAAGCGCTGGCTGATCCAAACAAACTCAGCCTATTCTACGAAAAATCAGATGAGCTTCCTCGGCCCCGAATCGTCTCTCAGGCGATGGGAATGCCTTCCGGGCTTCAGTTCCGGTTCCTCGGGCAACGCTTCATCCCGGATTCCTATATGATGCAGAAACTGGTGAATTATCCCTATCGTGCCTGGCCGCTGGGGCTGGATGTCATGGCCGTATTGGGATCAGAGCGCGCTGCCGAGCTTTTAGACGACACTTATCAAGAACCGAAAAAATGGTCGGGATATCTCCCCAATAGAGATAAGCTGAGAATCGAATTCGCTCAACTGACCGAAGAGGAATGGTATCAAAACCTGTTTTATGGTTGGCTCTATGCCCTGCAGAGTCTGCTCGCTGAGCGAGATGAAACCTACCCCAGTTTCATGGTCAACACGGCCTGGACGGACAAGGAATTGAACACTGCCTTGGCCAGTTGGGCCGAACTGCGCCATGACACCATCCTGTATGGCAAATCCTCCGCCGCCGAAGGCGGCGACGGCCAAGAAAAGGAAGCCCAGCCTAAGGGGTATGTGGAACCCGTGCCGGAATTCTACGACCGGCTCCTAAAATTGGTGCGGTTGAATCAAAATATCCTCCAGGATCACGGATTCAATCTGCGCAATCGCGCCCTGGAACAGAGGATGCAGCAAATCGAGCAGCACAGAAGCATGAGAGACGGGAAGCGCGGCGAATCTCCTCCGAAAATTCTACCTCCAGCGCCGGTGGCTCCTGATCCGCGCTATTCCAATTATGTTTTTCATCAATATGAAAATTTGCTGGTTTTTCTGCGGGATGTGGCGCGAAAAGAGTTGGCGGGTGAAATTCCGGATTCCCTTGAATATGATCGCATCAGGAATTTCGGCGTCGAGGTCGAGAATCTGTCGCTGCGCTGCCTCGAACTGGATCGCAACCTGCCCGCCATGGATTGGCAAACAGGCGAAATGACTTACGGAAGTCCGGTTTTTTTGCGAGGCTGGTTCGAGGTCGAAGGACCAGATCGGGACCTCGCATGCATCGCTGATGTCCATACTTCCCTTGCAAATTGTCTGGAGGAAGCCGTGGGGCATCTCAACATCCTTTATGTCGTCGTCCCCATCGAGGGGCAGCTTCATCTGACGCGCGGCGCGATTTTCTCCTATTACGAATTTCAATATCCGGCGGCTCACCGCCTGACAGACGAAGCCTGGCAAGAGATGATCAAACGCGGCCGCAGCCCAGATCCTCCAATCTGGACCGCGTCCTTCTTAGTGAGATAGATTTGGGATCTGCCACTTCGGTTCTTCACGAAAGAAGATACTGGGTGGGGTATGCGGCGCTGGGGTGGAAGTAGCATATGAAAAAAATCATCGGCCGGGCTCTGCTTGTTCTGGCCGGCGCCTACGCGCTCTTGCTCATACCCGATAAGTTGCCTCGGCCGGCAAAATCGGAAAGCGACACGCCCTTCGCCTGGAATCGCGATGCGTATTGGCAGGCGCTGGAAGATCGCTATCGAGTGGCGCGCGAGACCGAGGACACGGAACTTGAATCCCGAATTGACGGAGCGCTGAACCGGTTTGCCGTGCTCAATGATTCGCTTGAACACGGATCCTTCTCAGCCGGCGACACCTTATTCAAAGAAATCGAGACCATCCTGTTTGAGCTGGGACCTGAAGTTGCGGCCTATCCGCTGCGATTCGATGATTATTCGACCGCATTCAACGATCTGCGGCGTGCTCTGAAGAGGCAATCCTGCCGTTGGAACATGAACGATAGCGGCGTTCGGCAGCAGCTTTATCGGCTGCTCTACGGTGGCCGGACGGCCTTGGAACAGGTCATGCTTCAGGCGCCGCAGGATTCCATTCCTGCCTTGGCGATGGTGCAGGACGTCCCGTCGGCCACGCCAGCGGCGACCATTCTGGGAGTGACGATCCACAGCGGAGACATTTTGGTCTCTCGGGGGGGCGCGCCTACCTCGGCCTTGATCGCTCGCGGCAACGACTACCCCGGCAACTTCTCGCATACGGCCCTGGTCTATGTGGATCCCAAGACCAATCTAATTTCCATGATTGAGTCGCACATCGAGAAAGGCGTCATCATCGCGTCGCTGGACCAGTATCTGAAAGACACCAAGCTGCGGATCATGGTGCTCCGACTGCGACCCGATCTCCCGGACCTGGCGGCGGATCCGATGCTTCCTCACAAAGCCGCAAATTTTGCCCTGCGGCGCGCCCAGACAGAGCATATCCCCTACGATTTCGAAATGGACTTCGCGCATCCGGATCGGCTCTTTTGCAGTGAAGTAGTTTCCGATGCGTACCGTCAGGTAAATATCGCATTATGGATGGGGCAATCACACATCTCCGGCGCGGGAGTTAGGTCTTGGCTGGCCGCCTTCGGCGTCACACATTTCGAAACCCAAGAACCCGCAGATCTCGAATATGATCCTCAACTCTCCGTCGTCGCCGAGTGGCGGGATCCGGAAACACTCTATCAGGATCAGGTGGATAACGCCGTTGTAGATATCATGTTGGAGGGAGCGGAGGAAGGCGAAGAATTGTCGTACGCATGGTATATGCTGCCCGTCGCCAGGATTGTCAAGATTTATTCCCTTGTCTTAAACCGATTTGGCAAAGTCGGGCCGATTCCCGAGGGGATGTCCGCCACGGCAGCGCTGCGCAACACTTGGTTTTCAGCCCGGCACGTCAGGTTGAAGGGCCGCCTGCTCGATTTGGCTGACCAGTTCAAAAAGCAAAATGGCTACAATCCGCCCTACTGGGAGTTGGTAAAGCTGGCGCGAAAAGCCAAGGGGGAAACGAGTTGAGCCTCGCCCAAGGACATTTCCGTTATGAGCACCGATCGCAGCCGCTGCTGCCGCGCCGGCATTATCTCCGGCGGCTCCTCTGGCACGGGCTTTGGGGGCTCGCGCTTATCTTGGCCTCGCTGGCCATCGGCATATTGGGCTACCATGTTCTGGAAGGTCTGTCCTGGCTGGACTCGCTCTTGAACGCTTCCATGATCTTGGGCGGCATGGGACCGGTGAATGAACTCCACACCAATGCCGGAAAGCTCTTCGCCTCGTTCTATGCGCTCTTCGCCGGAATTGTCTTTCTGGTGATTGCCGGCATTCTGGTGGCGCCGGTCGTACACCGTTTTCTGCACCGGCTGCATCTGGATGCGGGCGAGAATTCGTCCAAACATCCATAGAAAAACGGCCCGGCGGTATAGGTAATGTGCAGAAACCCACCATGGATGCAAGTTTTGCCTTCTGCGCGAGCAAGAGTATAATCCGGACGATTTTGAATTGACAAAGCAAGAATAGAGGTTGCGGACTCGCACTTCATTTGGACAACCTCCTCATCGGGGATTGGAGATGAAAAAGGCACTCGTAAGCATCTTGATTTCCCTCACCTTGTCGCTGCTCCACATATCATGCCAACAGCGTGCTCACTTAATTGTCCAGCGTCAAATCAGCGGACCCTATGTCAACAGCTACCTGATCCATGATCCAGCCTCCCGTGAGGCAGCCCTGATTGACATTGGCGGGCCGATTGACAGCCTGCTGGCCACGATAGATCAGAACAAGCTGAAGATCAAGTACGTCCTTTTCACGCATGGGCACATTGATCATGTTTTGGGTTGGCCGGCATTGCGCGACCGTTTCCCGGAAACGAAAGTAGGCATCCATCGGCTTGATTATGACGACATGCAGACGCAGTTGGATTGGATTCTGCGGAATCTCCCGCCGGAAGAGATCGCCGAGTGGAAATCGGATCCCGAGGTCGAGAAGATGTTCCACTTCGATGCTGCGCACTTTGGGAATCCGGATATCTTTCTTGAGGATAATCAAATCATCAAACTGGGCGGAGCCGAAATCCGTGCGATTCATGCGCCGGGACATTCGCGAGGGAGCATCTGCTTCCATACCGGAAATGATCTCTTTTCCGGGGACGTGCTCATGTACCGGGACGTCGGTCGAGCCGACTTTCAGAATAGCTCCAAGGAGGACTTAGTAAGATCAGTGCGGCGATTATATTCACTGCTGCCGGACAGCACAGTCGTCCATCCCGGTCACGGGCGGCGGACGGATATCGGATCAGAGAAAGCGGAGAATCCGAAGGTGAACTTGGATGCCTGTAGTCTTTGATGCTGGATGGCAATGAATCCCGGCTCAATGGCGGCGGATCTGATCCTGGTAATTCATCTGGCCTTTATCGCTTTTATCGTTCTCGGGCAAGCGGGCATTCTTATCGGATACTTCCGGGATTGGAGATGGGTGCGAAGGCGGACTTTTCGGCTGGCGCATCTGACAGCCATCGGCATCGTCGTAATTCTGGCATGGACCAGTCTGTGGTGCCCTCTCACGGTGTGGGAGAATGCTCTGCGCCGGGCGGGCGGTGGCCCGGGCTATTCGGAATCATTTATCCAGCACTGGGTGAGCCGGTTGGTCTACTGGGATTTGCCATTATGGGTTTTGACGATTGTGTATACGCTGTTTGCGGGGTTGGTGGCGATAAGTTGGTTTAAGGTTAAGCCGAAGTAGTCGAATAAATGAGCGACTCCTTTCACCGGCACATCGCGGCGACTATCAAGCAAATTCCCCGAGGCCGGGTGGCCACCTATGGGCAGATCGCCGCAATGGCGGGGAATCCCTTGGGAGCTCGTGAAGTGGTGCGGGTGCTGCATTCGTCGTCGGACAAGCATAAGCTACCCTGGCATCGGGTGATCAACCGATTGGGCAAAATCTCGTTGGGGCGAAATCAGGGATATAAGCAGCAGAAGGCCTTATTGGAGAGGGAGGGTGTGGTGTTTGGCCTATTGGATGTAATTGATTTGGATAGGTTTATGTGGAAACCGAAGCGAAAAAGCAATAGAAGATAGACGCAATCTGGCGGGGGTGCAGAGCGCCCAAGAGCTTCTAGCGGCAGCATCCTCAGCGTCTCCAAAAATCTGATTATTTTCGCATTCTGTATTGACTCTCGGGAGAAAAAGTTGTATATTTAGATATTCCATGACCCGTTGGAGGCGGACATGCGCGGAAGAATTTTGATTACGGCATTTCTGGGGGCAATGCTAATCTCGGTGCAGGCGCAGGGGCAAGACAGCCTGAATGTGTCCAAGGTCGGCGAGATCAGCTTTTGGGAAAATTTTTATGAAATCGCTGTCTGCGGGAATTTCGCTTACGCGGCGGCGGGGAACTTGGGGGTGCGCGTAATTGACATCTCCGATCCGCAAAATCCTGTGGAAGTTGGATGGTGCAACACGCCGGGATCCGTTTGCGAGATCGTCATTGATTCCACATTTGCGTATATCGCTGATGGGCCGAGCGGATTGTCCATTCTGGACATTTCCAATCCCACAAATCCGATCCGGGTGGGATTTTGCGATACGCCCGGCATGTCCAATGACCTGGCGGTGAGGGACAATTTCGTTTATCTGGCCGACGGAATTGGAGGCCTCCGAATCCTTGATGCTTCAGATTTTTCCCATCCGATCGAAATCTCCAACATCCCTTATTGGGGCTATGAGCCCGGAGCGCAATCCGTCGCGGTATCCGGGAATTACGCCTACATAAGCTGCGCGGATTGTGGATGCGGCGTCGGCGGCGCGATTTATGCAATTGATATCGCCGATCCATTCCATCCCTATGTGACGGATACGCTTTCTACAGTGTATCTGAGCTTTGGCATGGAGATTGAGGATAGCCTGCTCTTTGCCGGAGCCGCAACACTTTATTTTCCGGGCGTTCATATCTACAATATTGCGCACCCTGCACAAATCCAGCCATTGAGCTGGTATAACACAGATTGGGGGGGAGTGGCAGATATTTTTCTGGCAGGCGATATCCTGTATTATGCGAACTGCGATACTTTAGGGATACTGGATGTATCAAATCCGCAGAGTCCGATGCTATTGGGCTCAGGAGCAACGAATGTCAGCCCTTATGGCGTCTGGGTTGAAAATAGTCTGGCCTTCATCGCCGGTTACCAGACGGGATTAACCATTGCAGATGTCAGCGACCCGGCCAATATCTCGATGGTCGGCAATCTCACGCGGCCCGCGCACCTCGAAAAGGTAGCTGTGCAGGGCAATTTCGCCTACACGACAGATCATTATTCTGGCTTGCGCATATTTGATGTCAGCTCGCCGCAGCAACCGCTGCCAATCACTCAATTCCCTCTCGAGGGATGGCTGCGTGGAATTTCCCTGCAAGGAAACCTCTGCTTTCTGGCGGAACTTACTGGAAGACTTTATATTCTGGATATTTCAAATCCGTTGGCTCCAGATATGATACATGAGGAGGCTTTGACGCTGTCGCTGCTTAGTATCAACGTGTTCAACAACCTCGCCTATCTCGGAGCCGGCTCGCAATTTCTCCTGATTATGAATATCTCAAACGCCAATGACCCCTATCTGGTCAGTCAGACCCCCCTTTATGGCTATGTCAATGATGTGAGTGTTGTGGGCAATTACGGCTATGCGGCCTGCGAAGGTGACGGACTGGTAACCCTGGATCTGTCCGATCCGTCTGATCCCGATATTCTGGCGCTGCTTCCCTTCAGCCAGATCTTTCAGGTCGAAGTTGCCGGTCAGGTGGCCTATTTACTGGGCTACAATGGCGAGCTACGCACTGTGGATATCTCCGATCCGGTGAATCCCATCCTCCTCGGATCGCTGACGCTGCCGGATAACGGTCTGGATCTCAAGGTCGTGGGAGATAATGCCTACATCGCGGGGAGCTCCGCAGGACTGCGCGTGGTAAACTTGAGCAATCCCGCACAGCCCCTCGAAGTCGGCTATTACGAACTCGAAGACGAGGCTCTGGGGCTGGCCATCTCCGGCGATTACGCTTACATGGCGGCCGGCAATTACTTCGTGGTGTTGGATCATTCGATGGCTAGCCCGGTGGAAGGGAATGCTCCCCTGATCGTGCCGAACGCCTATAGACTTTGGCCTCCTTATCCGAATCCTTTCAACGCTCAGACTAAGTTAATTTTTGATCTGCCGAAGGCGGGAGAGGTACACCTGATCGTCTATGACATTCAGGGGAAAATCAGTTCAACGCTTATGAATGGGCCGGCGCCGGCGGGCCGACATGAAGTGGTCTTCGATGGCAGAGATTTTTCCAGCGGCATTTACCTGGCGAAAATGGAGGCCGATGGATACAGCGGAGCACTGAAGCTGCTTCTGGTGAAGTAGTAACTATTAACGGCGAAATTTTCAGGGGCGGCCAATCGAAGCCGCCCCTACTTGTCTCTAGATCGGCGATTGCGCCATTTCCCCTTGAAATATCCGCCCACCTACGTTATATTTCGACGATTTTCAAGATGCAATCCATCACGCCTTGAGGAGGCAAAATGCCAAGATTTCACCTCGTAATAATCTTCGCTTGCCTGTGTCTACTATTTTGCGGCTGCGGTAAAGGAGAAAAACCGGCCCAGAGCCCCGAGGTTCGGAAGGCCAACTTCATCATTGGAGTGGCGCTGCTGACTCGGACGCACCCATTCTATCAGGATTTGGAGGCGGGGCTGAGCGAGGCGGCGTCGGAGAAGGGTTATCAACTGCTGATCACGTCGGGCGAATTCGACGTGGCGAAGCAGAAGGATCAGGTGCAGGATTTCATCGTGCGGCGGGTGAACTCCATCATCGTCTGCCCCTGCGATTCAAAATCCATCGGCACGGCGGTGAAAGCAGCAAATAACGCGGGGATTCCGGTCTTCACGGCGGATATTGCCTGCCTGGCGGAAGAAGTTAAGGTAATATGCCATGTAGCCTCGGATAATATCGCCGGCGGGAGATTGGCGGCGCAGGCCTTGATCCAAGCGATCGGCGGGAAGGGGAAGATCGCTATTATTGATCACCCCGAGGTGGAATCGGTCATCCAGCGGGTAGCGGGATTCGAAGAGGAGGCGGCGAGGCATCCGGAGGTGAATATCGTCGCGAGACTCAGCGGGCGCGGGATGAAGGATCAGGCTTTTCGAACCGCCGAGGATATTTTGCAGTCGCATCCTGATCTGAATGCTATCTTCGGCATCAACGACGACTCGGCGTTGGGAGCTCTGGCAGCGGTGGAAAAGGCGGGAAAGCAGGGACAGGTGACGATTGTCGGATTCGACGCCACGCCGGAGGCGCGCCAGGCGATCAAGGAGGGAAAAATCTACGCCGATGTGATTCAGAAACCGCGCGATATCGGACGCAAGACGATCGAGGCGATCAGCCTCTATGCCTCGGGGCAGAGCGTCGAGCCCCAGATATTGATTCCTTGCGGATTATTCACTCACGAGGAGGCGCTTGCCGAGCGATAGCAAAAGTGGGGGCCCCGCTCCGCTCTTGCGGCTTGACGCTATCCGCAAATCGTTTCCCGGAGTGCAGGCGGTGAAGCGGAGTGATTTCGAGTTGCGAGCTGGAGAAATTCACGCTCTGGTGGGAGAAAACGGGGCGGGCAAAAGCACGTTGATCAAAGTCCTGACCGGTGCGCACCGCGCCGACGCGGGTCTGATCTTCTTTCATGGAGAAGCCCGGAACTTCTCTGCTCCGCTCAACGCACGCGCCGCCGGAATTGCCTGCATCTATCAGGAGTTCGCGCAGTTTCCGGCGTTGACGGTGCGAGAAAATCTATTTATGGGCCGCGAGAAATCCCGGCGCGGCTTTTTTCAAGCCGCGCAGGAGCATCGGACAGCCACCGAGGTTTTCAGGCGATTAGGCGTCGAGATTGATCCGGGGGCACGCCTCGCTGATTTGAATATCGCTCAGCAGCAGTTGGTGGAGATTGCGCGGGCCTTGGCTGGCGAAGCTTCGATCCTCGTCATGGATGAACCGACGGCGGCGCTGGCTCCGCGGGAAGTGGATCGGCTGTTCGCCATCCTTCGGGAATTGGCAGGCCGCGGCATCGGGATTGCTTTCATCAGTCACCGGCTGGATGAAGTGCTGAGCATTGCCGATCGGGTGACCGTTATGCGCGACGGCGAGACGATTTCGACGCGGCTCATCAAGGACGTCAGCCGCTCCTCTCTGATCGAAGAGATGGTGGGCCGGACCCTAGACCTAGAATTCCCCAAAGCTCGCGCGCAAATGGGGCCCTTCCGGCTCGAGGTCAGGGGACTCACCGGCGGACGCGCGCGCGATGTGTCCTTTTCCATTCGGCAGGGAGAGGTCTTGGGATTTGCGGGCCTTATGGGAGCGGGGCGGACGGACGTGGCGCGCCTGATATTCGGCGCCGACCCAAAAACGCGCGGCGATGTGGTGCTGGATGGGCAATCTCTGAGAATTCGGTCGCCGAAAGACGCTATCGCCGCGGGTATCTGTCTGCTGACGGAAGATCGGAAAGCGCAGGGACTGGTCCCGAAAGTTTCCGCCAAGGATAATTTCGCGCTTTCGAATTATCGCCATTGGTCGCGCTGGGGATGGATCCATCAGCGTCAAGAGTTGTCGCGCTTTCAGCAGCAGGCGAAAAATCTCAAATTACGAGTGGCCTCGCCGGATCAACCGGCATCGCATCTATCGGGGGGCAATCAACAAAAGCTCCTGGCGGCGCGCTGGCTGGAGAGCCAGGCGCAGGTGCTGATTTTCGACGAACCGACGCGGGGGATTGACGTTGGAGCCAAATACGAAATGTACCTGTTAATCAATGAGCTGGCGGCGGCAGGGAAGGCGATCATGATGATCTCGTCGGAGCTGCCCGAACTTTTGGGGATGAGCGACCGCATCCTGGTGATGCGGCAAGGCGAAATCCGGAGTGAAATCGCCGATCCTACGGCGGCCTCCCCGGAACAGATCATGGCGATGGCGGTGTAGGCGTCCTATGATCGGAGGCGGTCTGAACCTAACTCGGCAATCCCCATCAAGAATCCGGCTGAGGCGCGGTCTGGCGGATTACGGCATGCTGGGTGCGCTGCTGCTGTTGAGTCTGTTTTTTTCCGCGCTGACAATTGAAGAACAACATCCCGGCGGCGCGAGCGCCGCCCGTGAGGTTGCCGCAAAGCTCCAGCAAAAGCCAATCGAAAAAAACGGCGTGATCATTGTGGCCGGCGGCGGCGGCGAAGATCGTGCGTTTGTGGAGTCCCTGCAAAGCCGGCTGAGGCAGTTGGGTTGGAAATCCATGGCAGTCATTTTCAGCGATCCCGCAGCGATGCGGCGTCAATTGGATTCGCTGGCGGCGACGGACCAAGCCTATCGCTGGATCGCAACGGTGCAGACGGCCCGGCCGATTGTCGCCAACATCGCCGGTCAGATACCAGCCTTGGCATCAGCCGAAATCATCCTCCCGAATTCCTACCATTGGCCGACCTTTCTCCTGCCGGAAAATCTTCGCAATGTGGCCAATCAGATTACGGTCATCGCCATCATCGCCATCGGCATGACGATGGTCATCATCACGGCAGGGATAGACCTGTCGGTAGGCAGCCTGCTGGCGCTATCGGCGGTTCTGACGGCATGGTTGATTGAGCGCTGGGGCGGCGAGGCAGCCGCCTCACCAGCCCTTTTCGCCGCGAGTGCGGCCGCCATCATAATATGCGGTCTGGTCGGGGCTTTCAGCGGACTGATGATCACCCGCTTTCGCATCCCCCCATTCATAGCCACACTGGCGATGATGCAGGTGGCGGCGGGGCTCGCTTATATTATCTCGCGCGGCCTGCCGATTTATCATGTGCCGGCCCGCTTCGTGACGCTGGGACGAGGCAGCGAGCCGCTCTTGGGCATTCCATACGCCGTCATCCTGATGGCGCTGCTCTACCTTATGGCGCACATACTCATGTCACGCACGACGCTGGGAAGATATATTTATGCCGTCGGAGGGAATGAAGAGGCGGCGCGGCTGGCGGGCATCCGCGTGAAGCGCATTCTCCTTTTCGTGTATGTTCTTTGCGGCATGTTGGCAGGATTGGGCGGGGTGATTATGACGTCGCAATTGAAGAGCGGAGCTCCGACGTATGGCGTGACCTACGAGTTGTATATCATCGCGGCAGTGGTGGTCGGGGGAACGAGCTTGAGCGGCGGCGAAGGACGCATTCTCAGCACGTTGATTGGGGCTTTCATCATCGCCGTCATCCAGAATGGAATGAATTTGACGAATGTGGAGAGCTATACGCAGAAAGTGGTGTTGGGGCTGGTGATACTGGCAGCGGTGCTGCTGGATCGCATCAAGCAGCAGAAGTTGGCAGGGAAATAGGAAAGTCGTGGGAGAAAGGAAGCGCATGAAAAGGCAATTGTTTGTGGGATTGGCGGCGCTGGCGATCTGTTTAGCACTGAACTCAAGGGCGCGGGCGAAAGACTCTACGGCAACGCCCAGGCGAATACTGAACGTCGTGGCAACGTCGCATCTGGATACGCAGTGGCGCTGGACGATCCAGAAGACGATCAACGACTACATCCCGGCGACGGCGCGGGACAACTTCAAGCTCTTCGAGGAATTCCCCGATTATACCTTCAGCTTCGAGGGGGCCTTCCGATACATGTTGCTCAAAGAGTACTGCCCGGAGGAATACCGGAAACTCAAAGATTATATCGAGGCGGGGCGCTGGCGGGTGGCCGGAAGCTGGGTGGATGCGGTGGACGTGAATATCCCATCCGCCGAATCGCTGATTCGACAGGCGCTCTACGGCAACGGATTCTTCCGGCGGGAATTCGGCATAACTAGCAGGGATGTCTTCTTGCCGGACTGCTTTGGATTCGGCTACGCGCTGCCGTCCATCGCAGCGCATTGCGGATTGAAGGGATTCTCGACTCAAAAGCTCGCGTGGGGTTCCGCTTATGGAGTGCCTTTCGATATCGGCCTGTGGAAGGGCGTGGACGGAAATGGACTGGTGGCCGCGTTAAATCCCGGATCGTATGTTTCGCAGATTCGCAGCGACCTGAGCCGAGATACGACCTGGATCAGGACTATTGATCTACAGGGCGAAAGCTCCGGGCTGTACGCCAGTTTTAAATACTTTGGCACGGGCGACACCGGCGGGGCGCCGGACTCGGAATCGGTGGCTTGGCTGGAGAAATCTCTTCACAGCGACGGGCCGATCACCGTGCGCAGCGTAGCGTCGGATGACCTGGCGCGAAGCCTCACACCGGAACCGATCGAGCGGTTACCGCGCTATGACGGAGAGCTTTTGATGACTCGCCATGGCGTCGGCTGCTACACGTCGCAGGCGGCCATGAAGCGCTGGAATCGCAAGAACGAGCTGCTGGCGGATGCGGCGGAAAGAGCCTCAGTGGTAGCGCATCTCTTAGGCGGAGCGACTTATCCCAAGGAGCAGTTGCGGGAAAATTGGATTCGCTTCCTGTGGCACCAATTTCACGATGATCTGACGGGGACGAGCATCCCCGAGGCGTATGAGTTCTCATGGAATGATGAGATCCTCAGCCAGAAGAGCTTCGCCGCTATTCTGGAGAACGCCGTGGAGGCCGTGGCGGCGGGGCTCGATACGCGCGGGGAAGGGATTCCGCTCGTCGTATTCAATCCACTCAGCATCTACCGATCAGACATCGTTGAGGCGACGGTTGTTTTTGAGAGCGAACCGTTCGGGCCAATCAGCGTTTTCAGCTCCGAGGGACATGAGATGCCCTCGCAGATTTTGATTCGTTCCGAAGATTCGGCCACAATTCTATTCTTTGCGCAAGCGCCGCCTTTAGGGTTCGCGGTTTACGATATTCGCAGCGTGAATGCCTCCCGAACCATGCGAGATCGAGTGACCGTCAGCGATTCGACACTTGAGAACGGACGATACCGAGTTGGAATAAACGATGCCGGCGACGTGGCTTCTATTTATGATCTAGGGCTGGAGCGAGAATTACTTGCCCAGCCCGTGCGATTGGAATTGCTAAATGATAAGCCGAAAAACTGGCCAGCCTGGGAAATAGACTATAATGATGTCATGGCCGCACCGCGCGATTATGTTCGGGGGTCGGCGGAAATTTCGATTCTTGAAAAAGGGCCGCTGCGCGGGGCAATTCAAATCAAGCGACGCGGGGGGGAGTCCGAATTCACCCAGATCGTCCGCTTGGCCGCTCCGGGGGCTGGATCAAGCCGGATCGAATTCAATACGCACATCCGCTGGCGCGAAAAGGAGACGCTCCTGAAAGCCGTCTTTCATCTGACCAGCCCAAGCGACAGTGTCACTTACGATCTGGGTTTGGGAACGATCAAGAGGGGATTAAATAAACCAAAGCTGTATGAGGTGCCCGGCCACGAATGGGCGGATCTGACCACCGAAGACGGTTCGTTCGGCGTGTCCATTTTGAACGACTGCAAATATGGCTGGGATCATCCGGACGCGCAGACGCTGCGACTGACGCTCATTCACACTCCCGGCGTGGGTGAAAATTGGGGCTGGGTGGGAGATCAAGCCAGCCAGGATATCGGAAACCATCAGGTGAAGTATGCCCTGGTTGCGCACAGAGGCGACTGGAGGGATGGCGGCATTCCCGGGAATGCCGCCGCGATGAATCAGCCGCTGCTGACCTTTCAAGCAACGAAACATGAAGGCTTTCTCGGCAAACACTATTCTCTAATCTATGTGGGGCAGCCGGAGGCCGCAGAGGCTATTCCGGCCGTGGCGATTAAGTCCGTGAAGCTGGCGGAAGAGGGGGATGAGATTATCGTACGCTTGCAGGAGCTTTTCGGCCGGCCGTCCGACAAAATTATGGTGCGATTCGCAGAGCCCATTATTTCAGCGCGAGAGGTCAATGGAGCGGAAGAGCCCCTTGGCGACGCCACGATCCGCGACGGGGCGTTGTGGACCACTTTTTCACCGTACCAGTTGCGCACGTTCGCCGTTCGGTTGGCTCCGCCGGATCAGCAGCTCGTCAAGCCAAGCAGCCAGCCTCTGACGCTGCCCTGCAATCTCGATGGCATCAGCGGCGACGGAAATCGAAATGACGACGATTTCGACGGCGAGGGAAGGAGCCTGGCCGAGGAATTGATTCCAAACACGCTGATGCTTGAGGATATTCCTTTCATCTTCGGTTCGAAAGCGCCGGGGGCGCTAAATGCCGTTCGGTGCGAGGGGCAAACAATCAATTTGCCGAATGGCAAATATGATGAGCTTCACCTGCTGGCCTGTTCGGTTGACGGGCAGCCTTCGCTCGCAGAATTCGTGTTGGGCAAAGAGAAAGAGAAAGCCTGGATTGACGATTTTCAACAGAGAGCCGGACAGTGGAACAACCGCATCATCAGCGAGCGGATGACTCAAGAAGCGGCTGAAATCGCGCCCTCTTACATCAGCCGTTTCGACATCGGCTGGACCGGAACGCATCACCATACGGCCAAAGGTGAAAACGCGGCCTACGAGTTCACTTATCTTTACCACATCAACTTTGACATCACCAAGGGCGCAAAAACACTGAAATTTCCGGATAATCCGGCGATACGCCTCATGGCGGCAACGGCTGTAAATCGCAACCGCGAGCGAATCCGGGCGGCTCAGCCGCTGCACGATATGACCAATGCAACATTGGCGGAAATTCATGCGACCAGGCTCAACTTCATTGATAGCACGGTGGTGAACATGACCAGCCCCATCCCCGGAGCGATTATTCACTTTACTTTGGATAACGCTGAACCGACGGACCAAGCTGCAATCTACGAGGCACCGATCACAATCAAAGCAAGCGCTACGATCAAGGCGCGGGCCTTCTGCCAGGGAATGGATGAAGCCTACATCGCCAGCCTGACGGTTCAGAAGCGTGTTCCACGCGATCCGATTCACATCGGAGGACTCAGCCCGGGACTAACCTGCCGCTATTACGAAGGCGAATGGTCGCAGCTTCCCAATTTCGATTCATTGGTCGTGATCAAGGAAGCACCGCTGCCGATGATAACAACGCCGGAATTTGCCCGCCCGGAAAAATTTGGGCTCGATTTCTTCGGATTCATCCTGATTCCCAGAGATGGAATATACCGATTCTATCTCACCTCCGACGACGGTAGCGCACTCTACATTGGCCGCGAGCAGGTGGTCAACAACGACGGTATTCACGGCGAATGGGAGGAATCTGGAGAGATCGCGCTCAAGGCGGGGTATCATCCGCTGAGGGTAGTCATGTTCCAAAAGCTGGGCGGATTGACGCTGTCGGCGGCCATTGAGGGGCCGGGCATGGAGAAGCAGGCGATCGGGGAGCAGATGCTATTCCATGCGGGGGGCGGGAAATAGTTCTGCTGGGGTAATAATCCCCCCAACCCCCCTTTAAAAAAGAGTCCTTTGAAATATTCGCTTGGGTGTCATTCCCGCGTAAGCGGGAATCCAGATAAGTAACGAATTATTATGGACTCCCGCTTTCGCGGGAGTGACAATGTTGTCTGCTTTATGTAATATTTCAAAGGTCTCTTTAAAAAAGGGGGGCAAGGCCATGGGGCGCAGCACGCTGCGCCCCCACATTTTTTGGGCAAGACATCCTATAATGATGCGCACTAGTCGCGGACAAAATGAGGCATGAGATTGGGGATCTCGAAGGAGAACTCGATCAATCCGGAGAATTTAGAGTTTTGGAACCACGGCGTCTGGTAAATCATCTTCTTGATGCCGCTCTTCTCAATCGTATAGCAGTTCGACGTATGTGTTCGCAACATCTGCCGGATCTGTTTCCGCGATGACTCGGAATGGCAATCCAGCAGACTCTTGCCGATCAGGTCGCGGCCGCCGTCTTTGGCGAATGTGGCGGCGGCTTTGTCATTCATATCCAGTATGACGCCTTGATCGTCGCAGATGGCGATGGCGACGGGGAGGGAAGTAAACCAGTCGAGATTCATGATGGCCCTGAGCACTTCTATTTCAGCAGCAGCATTTTACCGGCGGCAGAGTACTCTCCAATCTTAAGCTGATACAGGTATATGCCCGTCGGCTGATTTGATCCGTCGAAACTGATCTGGTTTTGCCCCGCGAGGCACAGCGCATGCCATTCTCCGACCAGGCGACCAGAGATGTCAAACACCTCCAGATCCCCGAAACCCGCCTCGGGAAGATCGAAGCGAATGACGGTAGAGCTATTGAAGGGATTGGGAGAATTATGAAGGATGAAGGATGAATTAGAAATGGCGGGCGCGGCACGCCGCGCCCCTACTTCGAAGGATTCGCCAATGTTGCTCCAATCGCCAGACCCCAGACCCCAGTCTCCAGCCCCCGACTTTGTGAAGGGGAAAGAGTCGCTGCCCCAGACAGAATCGGGGTAGGCGCCGATGTAGGCGTTGAAAGAATATGATCCCGACGGAGCTCTGGCGGGAAGATTTTGAGTGCGGTCGCGTTCCAATGAGGATCCTGCCGGCAGGGTGATCGTAATGGGTCCCAAGACAGGCCCGAAGAGGCTCCCATTGGGCAAGGTGATATTGCACCAGACGTCGCAGGAGAGCGGCGCGGCGGTCAGATTATGCGCGGCGATGTTGTAGTGGAAGGAACCGCCGGCGGCAGGAATGATAATGGGAGTGCCGTAGGGAGTGAGGATCACGGCGGCGGGCGCGAGGCTGTCCTGATCGAAATAGAAGCAGCCGATATCCCCGACGGTGCCATCGGGATCAAGGGGACTCAGGGGATCGCCGGCGTCAATGCAGGGGGATTGGCTGCTCAGATGAAAAGCTGAATCACCGGATACCGCGTAAAAAAGTGGATCTTCGAAAATGTTATAAAAAGGATCGCAGGAGTCGCCATTGACATTGACCGTGACGATGACTTCGAAGGAATCCGGCAGCGCCACTCCGCCGATATTGCCCCCTTCATTATTGTAGAAATCGCCATAAGAAACGTCAATGCGACCTCCGGGCAGGTAGTTATAAATGCCGCAAAAACCGAGATTGCCGGCGACGATAGTGTTGCGCAAAACGACCTGACTTAGGATCACCATGATCCCCGCGCCCAGGAAGGCCGTCTCATTGTTGGCCACGGTGCAGTTCGTAATGATAGGATGAGCCAGAGAGGTGCCGATCCCCCCGGCGTCGGTTTGACTCTGGTTGTAGCTGATCAGGCAATAACGGATTTCGGGATCGGCCTCATAGCAGTGAATGCCGCCCGCGGCCAGCGCCCAATTGCCGCTGATTTGGGAGCGTTCGATCAGAGGATTGGAGTTCTGACTGTAGATACCGCCGCCATCGCCGCCGCAGATGTTTTCGATAATGCGGCAATGAGAAATTCGCGCATTTGAGCTTTGGGTCAAGGCGATGCCTCCGCCGGCCATGAGAGCTTGATTATGGCGGATGGAACAATGCTCGATGATCGGAGAACTGTTGGCGCAGAAGATGCCTCCGCCTTTATAAATAGAGATGGCGGGGTCGGCGTAGCTGTGTTCGATGACACAGTAGGTTAGGCGGCTGCTGTCCTGGGCATGCACGAAACGCAGGCCGTGCCAATGCATCGAGGTGTCGGCGATGGAGAGCAAGATCGAATCGGCCTGGGTTCCGAGAGCCAAGAGCAAACCGTTGATGGTCAACGAAGCATAGGGTCGAAAGAAGATATGAACGCCCGGGTCTATGGACAGTGAAGCGCCGTAGTCAATGTAGATATCCCCGTTGACATTGTAGGGATTTCCGGCGGCGCTCCAAATCCCCGAAACGGGCCCGGCAGGGATTTCGGTGGCTTGAGCGAGACGGCAGATCAGCAAAAACGCCGCGAGTATTGGCAGATGCGATTTCATCGAGATCTTGGCAGAACGAAACGGTGCTGGATTGCATAATATACGAAAAATTCCGGGAGGAGTCAAGGCCGGAGACGCCTGTCATGAGATGGCTCCAGCTTTTCCGGCCCGCGCTATGACCGCTCCCATTAGGCGATGCGCGATCTGAAGCGAGCCACGGTGAGACCGAGGATTGTCACACCCAGGGCAGCGAGCATGAGGAATTCAGGCCACAAATGCTGCAGGCCGCTGCCTTTCAGCAGCACGGCGCGCATGATGGCGATCAGGTAACGCAGCGGATTGAAGAGGCTGACGGTCTGCGCCCAGGGAACCATGTTTTCAATAGGGGCGAAGAATCCGGACATGATCAAGCCGAAGATCATGAAAAACCAGGCGATGAATAGAGCCTGCTGCTGGGTGCTGGTGATGGTCGAAACGAACAAACCCATGCCCAGAGTTGCCAGCATGAAGAGAATCGCCGCCAGGTAAATCCAGAGCGGATTGCCTTCAAAGGGCAGGCGGAACCAGATCAAACCGACCAGCAACGAAAGGCTCAACTGCAATAGTCCCAGCAGCGCGAAAGGGACGAGCTTGCCGATCAACAACTGAGCCGGACGAATGGGAGTCACCATGAGCTGTTCAAAAGTGCCGATCTCCTTTTCGCGCACCAGCCCCATGGCGGATAGCAGCATGGTCGAGACGGTGAGCATGATGGTGATAATGCCGGGGATCATGTAGAAAACGCTTTTCAGGTCAGGATTGTACCAGACTCTTGACGCCGCCTCAATCAGCCGCAAACGCTGCGCCTGGCCGGAGGCGGTCAGCTTTTCGACGATGATATCGCGGGACAGGCTCTGAAGGATGCGCGAAGCGTAACCCAAACCAATGGTGGAGGAATTCGAGTTCTGGCCATCCACGATAATTTGAATGGCCGGGGATCGCTCCGTCTGCACATCGCGGTCGAAATGAACGGGGAATATCACGGCCAGGTCGGCGCGACCGGCGGAGATCGCGGACTCGATATCGAGGCGAGATCCGGGCCGGCGGACCAGATCGAAAAAGCCGGAATTCTCCAGTGCTGAGGTCGTATGGCGGGAGAGGCTGCTGCGGTCTTCGTCCAGCACAGCCAGCTTCAGATGCTTGACATCCGTCGTCACCGCGTAGCTCAGGATTAAGAGTTGGATCAACGGCATGACGAGGATGGAGCCCATCATGGGGCGATCCCGCAGAATTTGCTGGAACTCTTTGCGAATGAGGACGAGAATGGGACGCATATCGCGACTCTCTATAATCCCCCCCACCCCCCTTTAAAAAAGGGGGGAGCGGTCAAGCCAAACGCACCTTAAAGCGTTTCACGGCAACTGTCAATAAAATCGCCGAAAGCGCCAACAAAAAGACCGCATGGGGCCACAAGACCTCCAGGCCATTCCCCTTCAGCAGAATCCCGCGTATGATCTGCAGATAGTATTTGGCCGGCACGATATAGGAGATGACCTGCAGCGCCGCCGGCATGCTGGCGATGGGAAAGATAAATCCGGACAGCATCTGCGACGGCAATAGAGTTACCATAATGGCTATCATCATTCCCACCTGCTGATTGGGGGCGATGGTGGAAATCAAGATTCCCATGGAAAGAGAAGTTAAGAGATAAATCACCGATAGCGCGGCCAGAAGCAGGGCGCTGCCTTCGAAGGGGACGCCGAACCAGAAGCGGCCCACCAGCAGAACCAAAAGAGCATCCAGCGAAGCTAACAGCACATAAGGGAGCACCTTGCCGATGATTAATTCAAAGGGGCGCACAGGCGTGACCAGGATCTGTTCCAAGGTGCCGGTCTCCTTCTCGCGGGTGATGGCGATGGAGGTCAGCAGCGCGCAGATCATCATCATGAGGACGGATATCAGGCCGGGGACGATGAAATGGGTGCTCTTCTGTTCGGGATTGTACCAGATGCTGGGGACGATTCGAAACGGCGGCTGCGGCGAACCGATTTGGCCGAGCGAGGCGGTGGCGATGAGCTGATCGGTGACGTTCACAATGATGGATCCGACGTTCGAATCCGAGCCGTCCACAATAATCTGCACCTCCGTTCGAGGCTCGCGCTGCAGCGCGGCGTCGAAGTCCGGCGGAATGATCAGGGCGGCATGAATCGTGCTCTTTTTGAATAGCTCCTCAATCCCCTTTCGAGAATTTAAGGAGGCAGCCTCAATGAAATAGTCGGAACCGGTGAAAAGGCGCACCAGATCGCGGGAAGCAGGCGTGCGGCTTTCATCCAACACTCCCAGCCGGATGTTCTCCAGATCCAGGTTGATGGCGTAGGTGAAGATCATCAACTGCAGGATGGGCATGAGAATGATGATGATCAGCGAACGCGCGTCGCGCCGGATGTGGAGGAACTCCTTTCGCACGATGGGGAGAATGTTGAGGTTCATGATTCAGAATGATCCCGGAGGAGACTTCCTGAATTGGGCAATGATATTGCTCCTGAAATTCTTGAAGAAAGCGAGGCTCAAAATTCTAATCAGGATCAATTCGAAGATCACCAGGGGTCCCAACATGACGGTCACAGCAGATGAATTGACAAGCTTAAGGTCAATGGCATCAAAACCGCTCACGGAAGCCATTTTTTTCAACGCTCGGGGGGAATTCATACGATAATACGTCGGGAATATATCCTCCTCTTTTCGTCCTAACAGCAATCCAATCAGCCTGGTTTTCAGGGCTTGAGAAAAGATGGAAGACAGGATTGCAAAATAGCTCCAGCGATTCGGCGTGTGGAAGCTGAATAGACCGCCAGGTTGAAGGCTTCGGTGTACTTCCTGCAAGAGAGACGCGGGATTTTTAACATGTTCGACCACCATGTTGGCGGTGATCAGATTGAAGGCGCCGGATCGAAAGGGCAAATATTCCAGATCACCCAGAATCCGGCGGTGAATAAATTTGTGTTTCAGCATCCCGGAGCATTCACGATCCAGGCCTATGATCAGCTCGCAGAGCTGAGTCAGTTCGGATTGATCCTGATCGGCCTGCGGCATCCAGGCCGGAAGAATCTGATGGCCGCAGCCCAGATCCAGCCAACGAGTTTGCGAGTTCACCGTGGATTTCAACAAGTCCCGGTACGCAAACTGCGCATTGCGCAGGCCGGGGACTATAAATTCCTTCAGCCAGTTGTAAAATCTGTAGAAATCACTTCGATGAAGCTGCATGGGATTTCCCCTCACTGGGCCACGTCAGTTTTGGCTCTCGATTAAATGCAAGAACAACTCTTGAATGGTCGTTCGGGCATAACGCTCCTTTAGGGCGACGGGAGATCCCAGAGCCACGATTTCTCCCTTGTTCATAATGGAAATGCGATGGCAGTATTCGGCTTCGTCCATGTAGTGGGTTGTGACGAATACGGTGGCGCCGTTTGCGGCTAAGTGGTGGATGATATTCCAAAAATTGCGCCGGGCGATGGGATCCACGCCGCCGGTCGGTTCGTCCAGGAATAGGATTTGCGGCTTATGAATGAGGGCACAGCTCAAGGCCAGGCGCTGCTTATAGCCCAGGGGAAGCAATTTGGTTAAGCGACGCCGCCATTCGGCCAAGCCGAATTGCTCCAGCAGCTCTTCCTTGCGCGCCTGAGTCTCGGCGGGGCTTAAATTGTAGGCGCCGGCGAAGAAATCCAGATTCTCTTCTACGCGCAGCTCTTCGTAAAGGGAGAATTTCTGCGACATGTAGCCGATGATCTTTTTGATGGCGCGGGGATCGTCGCCAATGGAGAGACTACCAATCCAGGCGTCGCCGGAGCTGGGCCTTAACAAGCCGGTGAACATGCGGATCGCCGTGGTCTTGCCCGCTCCGTTGGCGCCGAGGAATCCGAAGACTTCACCGCGGAAGACCTCGAGGGAGATGCCGTTGACGGCGGTGAAAGTGCCGAAGCGGCGAGTGAGATTTCTTGCTTTAATCGCGATGTCGCCCACAGGATTACGCTTTTCCTTTACACTTTAGACTGAGACAAGAGAGAGACAAACACGTCTTCCAATTCCGGCGCGCCCTCCTCAATCGAGCCGAACGAGTGGCCTGATTGCGTGAGCAAGGCGCGCATATTTTCAATGGAATGCCATACATCCTTGACGACGACATGGACTCGGTCGCCGAAAAGCTGAACCGATGGAAAGCGGTCGCCGGCTTTCAAAATCTCGGCCGCGGCGTGCGGTCGCGAGGTGTAAATTCGGACGATGCGATCGGGAAAACCGGCAATGACGTCGGCGGGGGTCCCTCGTGCCAGGATGCGGCCTTCGTGCATCAGAGCCACGCGATCGCAGCGGGCGGCTTCGTCCATGTAGGGCGTGGTCACCAGGATCGTCACACCTTGGCCCCGCAGTTCGTTGAGGATGTCCCAGAATTCACCGCGGCTGACGGGATCTACGCCGGTGGTCGGTTCATCTAAGATGAGCAGCCTGGGTGTATGAATCAGCGTGCAGGAGAGCGCCAGCTTTTGTTTCATGCCGCCGGAAAGAGCGGCGGCGCGGCGATCTTTGAAGGGCTCCAAACGGCTGAATTGCATCAGGCGTTCCGTCGAGCGCAAGCGGTCGGTTTTAGTGACGCGGTAGGCATCAGCGAAAAAGCGGAGATTCTCGGCGACGGTCAGATCGGGGTAGAGCGAGAAACGCTGGGGCATGTAGCCGACGCCGTCCTTGATGCGATTTAGCTCCTTCACTGGATCAAATTCCAGTACCCTCACCTGACCGCCATCCGGCAGTATCAATCCGCAGAGAATGCGCAGCAAAGTGGTCTTGCCGGCGCCATCCGGGCCGATCAAACCGAATCGCTGGCCCGCCTGGATTTCCAAATCCAGATTGCTGACGGCTTTTGTGGATCCGTAGGATTTGGAGAGCCCCTTGACGCTGACGATGGCGTCTCCGATCATGGCAGATGGACCTCAGCGGGCATGCCAATGGCGGCCAAGCCGTCGGGATTATCAAATTCGATCTTGACGGCGAAGACCAGATCGGCGCGGGACTGCCTCGTCTGGACATTTTTGGGCGTGAATTCCGCTTTGGGAGAGATCCAACTGACGCGTCCCTCGAAGCTATGCCCCGTCACGGCGTCAACCTTCACGCGCACCGGCGCATTTAGGGCAACCAGCCCTACGTCGCGCTCGGTCAGGTAGATTTTAATCCAGAGCTTTTTGACGTCGGCGATCTTGACGATAGCTCCGCCCAGAGGGACGTTTTCTCCGGCAGCAACGTATTTTTCAATCACCGCTCCGGTCAGTGGCGAGCGGATGACGGCATCCTCGATTTGCAGGTCGATCAGATCCAGGGCGGCGCGAAGCTGACTCTCCTTGGCGTCCAGCGCCGCAAACTGATCCTGAGCGGAGGTGAGGCGCAGCCGAGCGATTTCCTCTTGAGCTTTCAAATCGTCCACAATCTGCTGCGTTGAGCTGCCGCCCTGCAAGAGACTCTGCTGCCGCTGAAGGTTGGCGGCGAGGTTGTCATATTGAGTCCGCGCCTGCTGGATGGCGTTGCCGGCCAACCGGCGGTTGATGAGGATTTCCTGCAGAGCGGCTTCGCTCTGGGAGCGCTGAGCGGATAGCTTGCTGGTGTCGAGCCGGGCGATGATCTGATCTTTTTGGACCGCCGCACCCTCGCTCACGAGAAGCTCCTCGATAGTCCCCGGCAAAAGCGAGCTGACGATGACTTCCTCAGCCTCGAGAGTTCCCGAGCCCAAGAAGTCCTTCTTGGGGCCGTTCGAGCAGCCGCCCAGCAAGGCGCTCGTAATGGCGAGTATGACAACGCATTGTAGTGGTCTCTTCATATTATATTCTCGGGTAAATTATAATGCCCGCTAATGCCCCCCTTCAGAAAAGAGTTCTTTGAAATTTCCGCTTTGATGTCATTCCCGCGCAAGCGGGAATCCAGGTAAGTGATTAATTGTTATGGACTCCCGGAGCTTAAGCCCCCCTTCGGGGCTTTCGCGGGAGTGACAATGGTGATGCGAATATGCAATATTTCAAAGGACTCTTCAGAACGGGGGAGAACAGGGCTATTTAGTAATCAGAACCTGTCGCCAGCTTCGCCGCAATTTGCGCCAGGCGCAGATCCGCCAGGGCGATAATGTAATCCATCTGGCTGGTGGAAAAGTCGTCCTGCGCATCGAGATACTCTTTTTCCGTGGCGACTCCCTGCGAGTACCTGTCGTTGACCCATTTCAAGACATTCTCCGCCAACCTCTGGCCCTCTGAGGCGACGGTGAGCCGCTGGCGAGCATTTTCGAAATTCAGCTTGGCGCTCTCCAATTCCAGAAGAAGTCGCGATTCGAGAGCGCTCTGGGACTCGGTTACCTGGCTTTTAGCGGCGCGCATCTGCTCGACCCGGCTGCGGCGGATTTTCCAGTCCCAGAGAGTCCAGGTGAGGTTGACGCCGGCGACTTCATAGAGCATCCATTCGTTGGCGATCTTGTCAATGCCGGGCCGGCCATAGTCCACCGCGCCGAAGACGGCGACGGAAGGATAGTAGGCGGCTCTCTCGACGCCGATTCTCTCCACGGCTGCCGAATTCTGCGCCTCGAGGGTTCGAAACTCCGCGCGGTGGGATCGGGCAAGATTCAGCGAAAGATCTGGACGGTCAAATCCTGAGGTCTGCAGCGAATCGAGAAGCAGATCTTCCCCACTCTGAGGCAAGTCCAGCAGTTCGCGCAAGGCGATCTGAGCGAGGCGATCGGCGTGGTCGGCTTCCTGCTGTTTTAATTGCGCCTGGGACAGCGCGAGCTGGGCTCGATCTACGGCTTCCTGTGGAGCGACTCCCTGAGCAAAACGATTGCGGGCATCCTCGAGATGGCGTTCGAGACGGGAAACTCGAAGAGCTGCCACGCGGCTCAATGCGGATGACTTTTGGGCATAGACGTAAGCCTCCTCGGCCCTGCACTGAACTTCCCAGCGAACGCGATCGGATTCAGCTTGACGGGCGGAAACGCCGTGCTGGGCGGCGCGATGGGCTCGGGAGAGCCTGAAGCCGGTGAAGAGGGGCTGAGTCAGTTGCAGCTTAAAATCCACAGTGTGGTTGTCGCCGAATTTGGTTTCGCGGCCGGGGATCGCGTATTCGCCGACGGGCGGGATGGCGATGGTCATCGGAGCTTGGACAATGCTCATGACATCGGAGGTGAAGAGGTACTGGCCGCTGAACTCGAGCTGGGGCAGGCGGCGAGAAGCCGCCTCTCCAACCTGCCAGCGCGCGGCGGCGACGTCCAATTCGCTGCTGCGCAGCTCCTCTGATGCCTCTGCGGCGCGGGCGACGGCCTGATCCAGCGTCAGCCTTTCGGCGGCCGGGGTGCCGGTGGGCATCAGCGCGAGAAGAAGCAGGAGCGATTTAAGGATTCGATTCATGGCGATCTATAATGTGAGAGAAGTCTGACCGGGTGTATCTTCGGAACTTGGCTCGGACTTGGCTTCCGCCTTCCCATTCTCGTCCGCTTGCAGGCCACGAAGCAGAAGCTGCAAAACATGCTGCCGGCGTTCGGCCAGAAAATCCGGCTGCGCGGTCAGTCCGGGCCGTATTATTGCGATCAAATCACGCGCGATGAAGGGAAAGACGCACAGGGCAACGGTTGAGAGGATTGCCTGATCGGGATTGTCGGCGCGAAAAACGCCCCGGGCCTGTCCGTCCTGAAAGATCTTGCGGAAATTGGCGTTCAAATCGCCCTTCTCATTCTGCAGCGGTCCCGAAAAGATCTGGCGCAGAGCTTTCGCGCCGGTGACTAATTCCCACATCATCACGCGAGGTAGATGGGGGTGATCTTTCAGAAAATCGAAATAGAATCCGACCAGCGCCTCCAAGCGCGCCCGCGGATCTGAGGCGGATTGAGCGGCGGTTTTCAGCCGGCCAAAAATATCGGCCAGCAGGGGCGAAACGGCCCGGACATAAAGCTCCTCCTTACTGCTGAAATAGTAATGCAGCATGGCGAGGTTGACTCCGGCGGCCTGTGCAATGTCGCGGGTGCGGGCGCCATCGCGACCATGCAGAGCGAAGACCTCTAAGGCCGCATTCAGAATGCGCAGACGAGGATCGTCATTCTGATTAAGTTCAGTATATACAGGTTTTTGATGCTTTATCAATTGACTGAATCTATTGATTTAATCTAATGACTAATTAACTACAGAAAGGTTCCAGAAGCAAGAACTTTTTAGCGAATTTTGAGAAGCCAGTGCCCCCCGTTCTCCGGTAGGATACTCGCTCCCAGTCAGGCTCCGTTTTTCAGCTAACCCAATATTTTCTATAGCCTCAGGCGCAGATTATTTGATCATCACAAACTTCTCAATCGTCCTCTCCTCCCCTCGCTCTGAGCCGGATGAAATACCTCCCCGCCGTGCGCTACCCGACTCATCTCACCAGACCGACGGCAGGCGAGGGCGAGAAGTTGAAAAAGACGAGAACTCGGCGGGGATTTCGTGCGGGGCGAGAACTCGGCGCTCAATCGGGAAGAGAACTCGGCAAAGTGACGAGAACTCGACAGGCAGGGAGACGGGAGCCGTGGAGGGTGCGCCGGGGCGGAAAAGGGCGGGACACTCACCCAAAAAACCTAACCGTCCCGAAGGGATGGCTTCGCCACAAAAAACGCAAAGGAGGCGCAAAGGTCTCAAAGAAAATCATTAGCGTTTATCTGCCTCGCCCGACAATGCCCCAAAGGTCTGCCTGCTGGCGGAAATTGTCGGGCTACTCTCCTTCTGTCCGCCGCGGCGGACGTAAACAAACAGGCAGCCTCTTCGCCGCCTTTCACGTTTGACGTTTGACGTGTGACGTGTGACATTTGACGTGAAATTATCCGCCAGCCGGCGGATGGCCTGCGGCTCATTTGAGCATCACCACCTTCTCAATAAGTCTCTCCTCCCCCGCCCGGAGCCGAATAAGGTACATCCCCGCCGCGCGATTTCCCGCATCCCACACATACCGATATTCCCCCGGCAGATGAAAGCCCGAGGCCAGCTCCACTAACTTGCGGCCGGATATGTCGAAGACTTCCAGAGAGATATTACTGGCCCAAGGCAACTGGCAACTGATGATGGTGTTGGGATTAGCCGGATTGGGCCCCAATGATATTTGCAGCCCGGCTCGCGGATGCCGATAAACCGGCGGCGGCGCTGCGGACTCGCCGGTGATGTTGCGGAAGAACATCATGCCGCCGCGATAGGTGGTTGACAGCAGAACATCACCGTCGCCATCAGCATCCATGTCTAAAATGTCAACCCCCGTAAAACTATCTTCCCCTTCCAATGGCACTAGATTTTGGGTAACCAGCTCGAAGCTGGGATTTTGTGGCGTGCCGACATTTCGATAAAACCATACCCAATTATAAACATCTAATCCATGCGGAACGCCAAGCATGTCCAAATCGCCGTCGTTATCCATATCATAAAAGCAGAAAGAGGCTAAGTATCCAAAAGCAATAGGTGGAAATGCGCCAAACCAATTCGCGGTTGGATCGGCAAAAATCGGTGAGATCGGAGATCCGACATTTTCATAAAAATTGCGAATGTTATTTGACCCATTAGTGATAAAAAGATCCTGATCCGCATCTTGATCGATATCTGCAAGTGCCACCAGAATGCCCACTGGAATATTTCCCGGTACAAGATTATTTGAATAAAATGTAAATTGGGCATTTTGCGGCGTGCCGCGATTTTGGAAGAGATACAGACTTGGGTAGGGTGGATTTGGAATTTGCACTTCACCGACGAAGAGATCCGAATCCTGATCGGCGTCAATGTCGCTGAAAAAGATATAGGCACCGTTGACGTTTATATCCTGATAGGCGTCCGTAATCCACTGGAATTCGGCGGAATCTGAATTCCCATTGTTCTGATAGAAACTAATGCGGCTGTTAAAATTCGCCGAAAACAGATCCGCGTCCCCATCGGCATCAATGTCTGCATTATGATTCTGCGATTTATATCCTTGATCAAGTGAAAGGTAATTCTGAGTGATCAACTGCCACTGTGGCTCATTGGCATTGCCAATGTTCTCGTAATAAAACAGGTCACCTGGGCTGTTAGGATTGGCATAGTTTTCCCTCCCCACAAATAGATCGTAATCGCCATCGCGATCAATATCCGCAAATTCCGGTGAAGCATAATGGTCAACCCAGATGCCACCGTACAAATTCGTCATATAGGTAAAATTGTAGCTAAGGGAATCCCCATCGTTTCGAAAATACCAGATATTTCCGTCTGCATCGCCGATGAATAGATCAACATCACCATCGTCGTCAATATCACAAAGAGTTGGGTCAGCATCCTCGCCAACGTCAATACCTAGCCAAGGATTGCTCTCCAGACAAAAGGCAAAACTGTCGGGCGTGCCAATATTTCGATAGAATTGCAGATGGCCTTGGTACTCGCCACCAATTAGATCCCCATCGGAATCAAGATCAATATCAATTAAAACAACATGCGTTCCGAATACCCAATTGCCCTGAGTATCGAATAATTGGAGCCTCGGCGAATTAAAGTCCGGCTCTAAAATTATACCCACATTCTCTACATATGTCACAAAGCCGCTTCCGACCAGAATGTCCAAATCTCCATCTGCATCCAAATCGAAGCAGTCCGGATTTGTGTGACCAAATTCATCAACCGATCGCAGAGAGTCGCTCAATTCAAGATGTTTGTATTCGGGATTGGCAGAATCACCCAAGTTTTCAAAGTAGGGTATGGGCGCATTGCTTAACTGTCCCACCAAAAGATCCAAATCCCCGTCTGAATCCAGATCCACAAAGTCAGGAGCGCTGTTGCTAAATCCTCCAAACCACGGCTGAAATGGCTGCCACCCGTTGATTTCCACCGGGATGGTGTCGAATTCCTGGCGGAATTGGAATTCCTGCGCGCACAGCAGGGCGGGCAGAAGCAGCATTGTAATTGTTGCGTATTTCATGGCATTGTCCGTTGGTTTTGTATGGGCGCAGCGCGCTGCGCCCATACAACTTCCATTGTCATTCCGGGCTTGCCTGCCCCTTCGGGGACCCGGAATCCAGAATTTATAGATTCCGGCTTTCGCGGGAATGACAGCGCAGAAGTTATTTTAAAACGAGCATTTTCCCCGCGTCCACAAATTTGCCTCCGCGCTCCAAACCTTCCGCCGTTATGCGATAGAAGTAAATCCCCGACGGCAGTCTGGAGGCATTCCAACGAATCTTCGGCCAGCCGGCGTCATAGACATGCTCGAAAGGCAAGCCGAGGAGCTGTCCTTTGACGTTGAAGATCTCCAGTTTTACATTGGATCTCTGCGGCAGTTCCAGAGGAATCACGGTCTCCGCATTGAAGGGATTGGGAAAGTTCTGTTTAATTCTGTATTCCTGCGGCAGTTGCGTGACGCTGCTGGGCCCCTCCATCAGGCTGCGCCGCGCGTAAAGCCCCATGCCGAAACCGCCGTTCGACGGAGTTACCGGATCGTTCGGCAGGGCTTGCGTCTCGGGGGGCAGAGTAAATTCCACCTCGGCATTCTCGGACGCGTCATACCAGAGAAAGGTCATGGGGTTGCCGAAGCCGTAACCGTCCACCTCCATGGGGGTGGCGATGTCGTCCTCCCAGGCGATCAGCACCACCGGGAATTCGCCCTGATAGCTCTTCGCCCCCACGCAGCGGTCGCCGTCGAAAACGGCGATCTCATCGCCCGCCGTTAGCGGCGTCGTCCCCAGATCCACGGTGTCAATGACGATGGGATAGGACCAGTGCGTGTAAGGCTGATACTGGAAGTGAGCCGACGAAGCCACGCCCCGACCGCTGCCGGGGAGTTCCGGCGGGACATAATTGTCATTCTGCCATTGCGGCCAGCCGTTCCAGCCGTCCACAAAGGTGTACGGCCCGTCGTCCGAAAAGCCCAGGAAATAGCCGCGCCCAGGCTCCAGCACGCCAATTTGATCCACGGCCCGCAAGCGGTGATTTACCGGGTCAGGATCATGTATATAAACCTTGCCCTGATCCTCTTTGACCACTTTCAGGTCACCCAGCGGAAATTCGGGAGCTAGGTTTTGCCAGATCAGCCAATGGAAAGGACCCTCATAGGTGAAAAGCGCAGGCGCTCCGCACGAAGGAATCGGATCAATGGAAATGCTCGCCAGCTTGCAGTATCCCGGAGCCGCATAACCCATGAAGAACCAGTAGCTGATGCCCGGCTCGCCCACGTTTTGGTCGTGCGCCCAAGCCGAGCTGGGGATGATATTGCTGATGTCACCCAGGGGAAATCGCTCGCAATCTTGGAATTCGTTCCAATTATGCGGCGCTTGCAGTTCTATGTAGTAGGCATAATTCAGATCCCAGGCATCGGTTTGATAGTCCGGCGGCCAATACTGCGTCATACTATTCCATTTGTATAGTTTTCCGCCTTTGGTGTTGAACCAGGTGGGATCATAAGGAGGATCTGACTCATACAGAGGCAGGATGTCTATCATTTGCAGGTAATTTTGCGGCGTTGGGTCCGGTGGGATGATATGCCACGACACCAGGTTCCAGCCGGGGTGGAGGGAGAGGGATTGGGAGTAGGCGGTCTGGGGGGCGGGGTTGGGCAGTTCCGGCGCGAAGGGATCCCCCAGCCCGGCGATGGTGGTGAGGAGGATGAAGGCGAGAAAGTTCGGCATGGCGGCGTCCTTGCGTTACCGACACGGCAACCGGCTCTTGAATTAAATATAGCACACCAAAAGCCCAAAGTCAAGCGATAAATGCCGAAGCGGGGGAAAACAAAATGGCGGACGCATCTGCCATCTGGCAGGCCGCCAGTTTCGTCCAGCCTCCCCCTTACCTTCCACGCCGCAGCAGCGTCTGCGCGATCACCCGAGCCTTTCCATACCAAGGCGCAGATAGGCGGCGGTCAAGGACACGGAAACGGCGGCGGCGGATTTCCTCCAGCGTGCGGCGGTAGACGGCTTTCATAATTTCGGCGGGGAGCAGTCGGCGGGATTGCGACCCAGCCAGGCGGGGCTGGGCGGATTCGAAGCAGCTCACGGCGCGAGCGTATTGGAATTGCATTAATTGGAAGAAACGATCGTCATAAATTCGGAGTTGCAGTTCGTCTTCGGAATAGCCGAAACGACTGAGGTCTTCTTGAGGAAGATAAAGTCGCCCACGGGCGATGTCTTCGGACAGGTCGCGCAGGATGTTGGTCAACTGGAAAGCGATGCCCAAATGGTCGGCATACTGGTCGGCGCCCGCATCCGTGCAACCGAAGATGCGCACCGAGACTCGCCCCACCGACGAAGCGACGCAGCGGCAATAGACTTTGAGCTCATCAAACGTGGCATAGCGGCGTGACTCCAGATCCATTTCGATGCCGCGCAAAAGATCGTCGAAAGGCTCGCGGGGGAAATGAAAGCGAGTGATGGCATCGGACAGGGCGATGAAAACGGGCGCGTTGCACTCCCTCTCAAAGCAGCGATCGAGGTCGCCGCGCCAGGCCAGCAGCTTCTCCTGGCGCTGGGCCGGATTCAAGCCGGAATCGTCGGCGATGTCATCGGATAAGGTGCAAAAGGCGTAGAAGGCTGACAGCGCCAGCCGGCGGTCTCGGGAGAGAAAGCGGAAGGCGGGATAGAAATTGCGGGCGCGGGCGCGAGCTAAGCGGTCGCAGTACAAGTAGGCGTCAGCGAGGTTCATTCGGGGAATGGGCTCCGCACACATATGGGGGCGAAGCATGTTTCGCCCCTCAAAAATTTACTAAGATGTAAGCTCTTGTGTGTCATGCCAGCGAAAGCTGGCATCCAGCAAAGCCATTCTAATTTCTGGATTCCGGCTTTCGCCGGAATGACAGGGATTCGAAAAATTAAAGAATTTCTACCAAGAGAACTTCTACCAAAGACCCTTGCGCGCCGACCATAGGGTTGCCCACTTTTGCTTCGCGCTTAGTTTCACCCGTCCGCGCAGGGCCGCCAGGGGATCGCGTTGGAGGCTTGCCAGGATTTGAAATCCGCCGTGAATAAAAAGGCGAACGGAAGATCGCAATTTGCCTTCCAAGCGGGAGGGCAAGTCGGATCCCGCCTGCAAATGCTTATAAGCGCGCACGATTTGATAGTGAAGCAGCTTCTCCAAGGCCGGGCCGGACTTGCGATCCAGGATGTGGACAAAATCCACCTCGAACATGCGACATTCGTCGAGCGGAACGTAAAGGCGGCCGCGATCGGCGTCGTTGGCGATATCCTGGCAGAAATTGGCCAGTTGCAGACCCGTGCAGATGGAATCGGAGAGGGCGTCGAGGCCGGGATCATCATAGCCGTACAACCGCAAGACCAGCCTCCCGACGGGATCAGCGGAACGCCTGGAATAATCGCGCAGATCGGCGAAAGTTTCATAGCGCAAGACGGTCAAATCCTGCCGGAAGGCCGACAGCAGATCGAAAAAGAGATGATGGGGCAGGTCGAATTTGGCGGTGGTGTAGGCCAAGGATCGCAGGATGGGATGGCGGGATGAACCATTCAGGCTTTGGCGCAACTCGTCCTGCCAGTTATCGAAGCGGCGCAGCAGAATGGCTTGATCGGAGGCGTCTTCCTGGGGTTCATCGGCCAGATCGTCGCTGTGGCGGCAGAAGGCGTAAAGAGCGGCTAAATGAGGGACCAAGCGCGGCGGGGTCAGGGGGCCGAGGACAAAGAAGTTTTCATAATGCCCCAGCGCCAAGCGCAAGCAGCGAAACTGCGCCCGGCGCAGGGCAAAATCGGCCTTGAGACGGGGCCGAGCGCTATTCTTCGACGGTGGCGGGGGCGCTTTCAACCTCGCGTTCTTCCGTGCTGCCGCCGCCGCTGCCGATTAACGGTGGTTCAAAAGCGCCAATGCTCACCGGCACGCGGTTCTTGCACGCTTCGATAAAGCAAACCCAGTGGTATACCCCCTCTAAACCAACCTGCTTGCTGTGATAAGGTTTGTCCTCCGGAGTCAGAATGGCGCGGCAAGATTTGCACTTTATGACCTCCGGCGCGCGTTTTTTCAGTCGTCCCATAAATCAGTTCCCCCTCTGAGCAAACTCCTTGAATTTCCCTTCGATCAAAGCTCGAATCTCGTTCAGCCGGCTCTGGCTGGCCGCTTCAAAACGCATCACCACCGCCGGCTGAGTATTCGACGCGCGCAGCAATCCCCAGCCGTCGGGGAAAATGACGCGCACGCCATCCACGTCCACAACTTCGTACTTCGCCCTAAAGTGCTCCTTCACCTTATTGACAATCTGGAACTTGAGATCATCGGGGCAATCCACGCGGATTTCGGGCGAATTCACCACCGGCGGTAGACCCCAGAGCAGTTGCGACAGGGGCCGGGCCTCCTGGCATAGCAGTTCGATCAGGCGGCCCGAGGCGTAGATGGCGTCATCGAAGCCGAAATAGCGGTCATTGAAGAAGATGTGACCCGACATTTCACCGGCCAGAAGCGCCCCCTCCTCTTTCATCTTCTTCTTGATCAACGAATGGCCGGTTTTCCACATGATCGGCCGTCCGCCCTTGGCCGCCACGTCCTTAAAGAGGTTTTGCGAGCACTTGACTTCGCCGATGATGGCCGCGCCCGGATTCTTCTTTAGAATGCTGCGGCTGAAGATGATCATCAACTGGTCGCCCCAGAGGATGTTGCCTATCTCGTCCACGACGCCGATGCGATCAGCGTCCCCGTCATAGGCGATGCCGAAGTTGTAGGCCTGCTCCCTGACGCGGTGAATCAGGTCTTTCAGGTTGGCCGGGATGGTCGGATCGGGGTGATGATTGGGGAAACGGCCATCCGGTTCGCCGTAAAGCACGTCCACAAGGCAGCCCATGTCTTCAAACAGCTTGGGCGCGACCAGTCCGCCACATCCATTGCCGCAATCCAAGACCAGGCGGATTGGCTCGTCAATCTTCAAGTTGCGCTTTAAATAATCCTGATAGGCAGGGATAACGTTTTCCGCTTTGATCTTCCCGGGTTGGGGCGGCTTGACGAAATCGCCGGCTTCGATCAGGCGGCGCAGATCCTGAATCTCATCGCCGTAAATTGAATCGTGGCCAACGTTTAGCTTGAAGCCGTTGTACTGCGGCGGGTTGTGGCTGCCGGTGATCATGACGCCGCCGTCGGCCTTGAAATGATGGATGGCAAAGTAGAAAACCGGCGTTGGCACAGTTCCCAGATCCAGGACATTCACACCAGCTTCCATTAGGCCCCTACTCAGAATATCCCGGAGATGCGGCGATGACAGGCGCACGTCTCGGCCCAAAACGGCCGTCTTGCCGCCCAGCCGCGCCATCTTGCTGCCGAATCCCAAACCGATCAACCGGACGGTTTCGTCATCCAGATCGGTCGGGAAGATGCCACGTATATCGTATTCTCTAAAAATCAATGAGTTCACGAATCATCCAGTTCTTATTGCTCGGAGTAACCCCGCCGGAAGCTAATAAGTTCCGCCGAAGCTTAAAAAAGCCCGATTAAGGGCTATAAAGTTACAAAATCAACATCAGGAAAGCAAAAGGAAAGTGGGAAAATTAAGGGGAGGGTTTCACGCAGCGACGCAAAAGAGGCTAATTGTTGGATCGGTGGCCTGACCCTGGATGGCCGGCTTTATCATCAGAATCCATCTATTTCGCTGATGTGGAGGCTCGCGCCAGTTTCTCATAAAGAGTCTCAGGAGCGATATCCGCGCCATTGGGCCAGGCGATGGTACCGCCTTCGATTCGAGCACGGCGAAAGAATTCCGGATCTCGCAGAGGTTCGAAGATCGGCCCTTTTCCCAGGTATTCGGATAGATCCACGACACCTTCAAGACCATCATCGAAGGAGACATGTACCGCATAATCCGGCAGACAGCGGATGGACAGGATTTCGTTAAATTTCCACATAGCTTAGCCTAATCCAGCGGCGCAACGGGTTTCATCTCCTTGCCGGTGCGCGCCAATTCCCAATCCTGCAACAGCTCCTCGTTATGGAGTTCTATCTATTCCCGGATCAAACGAAGAGCGGTTTTTGATTTGAGATCGCCCTGAAGGATATTGCCTCGAAAATCCAGCAGCGCCTTGCAACCCTGAAATTCGGCATGCAGATGAGGCGGATTATGCTCATCGTAAAACATGCGCACGATGATTCCGAAAAATCTTGAAATTTCTGGCATTTAGCGCCTTGGAAATGTGTGCTGATTTAAATTAAGGAAGAATAAAGGGTAAAGTCAAGCACATTATGGGCGGAATCGGATTAGTGGTGGGAATTAATTTGGGCCACGAACCGCATGTGAAGATAATCCCCTTGCATCAGCCGATTTCTTTTTGTATATTTCTTCACATAACAAGCCCCCAAAAAAGAAATTGCCAACGAGAACTTAATCACAGGAGGACCCTTGAGACGCTCAATTCCATTTTTTTTGGCGCTGCTGGCGTTTGCCGCTGCGGGATGGGCGGTGCCGCTGCAGCAGGCTTTCGATCAGGCCGGGCCCGGAGCGGGATACAACCGGATCGTCTATCTCGACCGGGAGACGATTTACACCGGCGGTCTGCAACTATCTGATGGAGATTACTGCATCATTTCCAGCGGCTCCGTGGTAGATCTGGCAGGGGGACGCATCATCGTCAACTCAACCGCCACGCTGGACATCTGCGGCGTCGCACTTTCCAATTCCGACAGTGCGGCGCTGAAGTTTACCAGCTCGGGTCACGGCTGGGTGGATCACGTCACCTTCTGCCTGAACTACGACGGCCTGTACTTCTGGCAGGGCTCGACGATGAAGGTCACCTCCAGCATCTTCTCCAATTCCCTCCGCTACGGAGTGTACTGCTACAACGATTGCGACCGATGGATGGCCTATAATGACGCCTGGTCCAACGCCGCAGGCAATTACAAAGAATTCTGCCCCTCCTGAGGCGGCGGATCGGTGCAGACCTTCGCACCGTCGCCTGGAACAGGCGATCTACTGCTGAATCCAAACTTCATTGATCCCAACCAGGGCAATTTCGCGTTAGCTTCCAACTCCCCGCTGATTAATGCCGGACAGTTCGGCTATGATATGGGAGCCATTTCCTATGCTGCGAGGCCATGCATACCAACCGATTTGCAGATCATCACGCAACCCAATCAGCTTAATGCGCAGCTTTCCTGGATCAATCCCACCGAAAATACCGATGGAACGCCTCTGACTTCGATCACCGGCGTTCAGATCTATCGCAATGACGTTTTGATCGCGACGGTCAGCGGCATGGTTCCCGGAGGCGCGGGACAGTACAATGACCTGCTGCCCATCCAGGGGGAATACCGCTACCGTGTGTTGACGTTGACCTCGTTAAGCGGTCTATATGCCTTCACTCGCGAATTGTGGATCGGGCCGGCCATGTCGGCGCTGCCCACCGGGCCGGACGCCTACGGCTATATCGCCCTCGAAAGCGGCGATCCTGGAGGCCAGGCTTACAACTGGATCGAAATCACGCCGCCGGTGGGGCCGGGCACGGCGCTGACCTTCACGCAGGACGATGAGACCTTCACCGTGGATTTGCCCTTCACGTTCCGCTATTACGGGCTGGACTACGATGAGGTATCCATCTGCTCGAATGGTTGGATCGCCATGGGAAGCACCACCGACACCGACTACTCCAACAGCGCCATCCCCAATTCCGACGGCCCGGCCGCCATGCTGGCGCCCTTCTGGGAAGATCTATCTCCGCAGCAATCCGGGACGGTGAGCTACTACTACGATAGCGCCAACCACTGGTTTATAGTGGAATTCTATCGCGTCCGGCAATACACTCCTACCACGGCGTTGGAAACCTTCGAGGTCGTGCTCTACGATCCCGCTCACTACGCCACGGTCACCGGCGATGGCAAGATATTCTTCCAGTGGGAAGACGTCACCGACGTGACCACAGCGACGTTCGGGATCGAGAATCAAGTTGAGATGGTCGGAATCCAAATGGGACTGGACAACTCCTTCGCGCCGACCTCGTTGGGGATACAGGACGCGACGGCCATCCTCTTCACTCCGCCGGATGAGGCCTTCCCGGTCACGGTCACCTTGACGCCATCCGGATTGCCCATCGTTATACCGCCCGGAGGAGGGTCATTCAACTACACGCTGGAGTTGAGTCCTCCTCAGGGAAATCCGGCAACGCTGGAGGTGTGGATTGACTTCTTGCTGCCCACGGGATATGTCCATGATCCGGTTCTGCGGCGCAGAATAACCTTGCCCGCCGGGCAGGGGCTGATCCGCAATATGACGCAGACCGTGCCGGCGTCGGCTCCCGCAGGACAATACCAATACCGCGCTTTTATCGGCAATTACGCTCTGGGCATCGTCTGGTCAACGGATCAGTTCGAATTCACCAAGAGCGGCGCCGATGGTCAGGGCGGCGGTTCCTGGGCATGTTCCGAGGTGAATCCGGAAAGCTATAACAGCGCGGCCGCTCCAGCGCAATTCGCTCTGGGCGGCGCCTACCCGAATCCCTTCAATCCCTCGACAGTTGCAAGCTTCGAGCTGCCAGATGCAAGCTATGTCAGTCTCCGAGTCTATGATACGGCCGGAAAACTCATCGCGACTCTGGTGAATGGCTGGAGGCAGGCCGGATCTCATGAGGAGACGTTCGATGGGACAGGGCTGCCTTCCGGCGTATATCTGTTGCGCTTGGAGGCGGGGAAATATTCGGCGGTGCAGAAGATGGTCTTGCTCAAATAATGCCAATAGGCGATGGCCAACGGCAAAGTTCAAATGCAAGGGCGCGAATCATCGCGCCCTTTTTAATCTGCGAAATCTACGAAAATCCGCGATTTAGACTACTGTACTTTCAGAATCCTCTCATACAACTTCGTATACATCCCCACCACCCGTTCGGCGCTGAAGAGGGAAAGCGCTCGCTGGCGAGCCTTCTGCCCCATCCCCTGACGCATCTCCTTGTTTTTCAAAAGTCCTATGGCCCGCGCAGCCATGCCATCCACGTCGCCCAGGGGCAGCAGGAAGCCGGTTTCGCCGTCGAGCACCACTTCCGGCAGACCGCCAACATTCGATGCAATTACAGGAATTCCCGCGGCCCCTGCTTCCAGTGCCGTTAGACCGAAGCTTTCCGTCTGGCTGGGCTGCAAATAGACGTCGGCCATGCGGAAAATCTCTTCGACGTCCAATTGCATTCCGAGGAAATAGACGTGAGGGGTCACGTTCAATTCTTGAGCCAGGCGTTCGGCGTGCGAGCGTTCGGGGCCGTCGCCGACCAGGAGCAGCTTGGCGGGGATTTCCCGGCGGACTCGAGCAAAGATTTCCAGCACATCCGGGATGCGCTTGACCGGGCGAAAATTGGACATGTGCAGCAGAATGCTTTCACCGTCCGGAGCGAGGCAATCCTGACGAGCGGAGGAAGTTGATGGCTCACCGCTGAACTGCCGGCGGGGCACGAAGTTGGGGATGACTTCGATGTCGCGCTGCACGCCGAAGACTTGCAGCGTTTCGCGTTTCAGATATTCGCTGACGGCGGTGATGGCGTCCGATTTCGTCAAGATGAATTGCGTGATGGGCATGAAAGATGGCGCATTGCCGACCAGGGTGATGTCAGTGCCGTGCAGGGTCGTGATGATGGGGATGCGCTTTTCGGCCAGCATCTCCTGAGCCAGGTAGGCCGACACCGCATGAGGGATGGCGTAATGCACGTGGATCAAATCCAATCCTTGCGTGCGCGCGACTTCGACGAGATGCGAGGCCAGAGCGAGGCTGTAGGGCGGATATTCGAAGAGCGGATAGTCGGTGACCTCGACCTTATGGAAATGCAGATTGGGATGGAACGTGGGGATTCTCACCGGCGGGGCGTAGGAAACGATGTGGACCTGATGCCCCTGCAGGGCAAGTTCCATACCGAGCTCCGAGGCCACAACGCCGGAGCCGCCGAAAGTGGGATAACAGGCGATGCCGATTTTCATAGGAGTCAGTGGTCAGGAGTCCGTAGGGGCGTCCGCCGCGGCGGACTGTGCGCCCTCCAAAATCAAAAGTCCAAAATCATCTCAGCGTGGCCCATTCGGGCCGGGAGCCGGCCAAAAAGGCGACGGGATCATCCACGCGCAAGGATTCTTTGGAGACGAATGGCTCGCCGTAAGCGGCTTCGATCTTGGAGCCGTAGTATTGCGCCCGAGCGATGATGCTCTGCAAGAACTGCGGGCGGCTGATGTAGGTCTGCGGATCGCCGGAATCGGGATCGAACTGGGATTGGTAGGCGTTGATGGCTTCCAGCCGCTTAGCGAAGACGTCCGAAACGTCAACAATAAATGAGAAGGCGCTGTCCCAGCGGCAGAAGTATTGCAGCGTCCAGACGGGGCGGAACATCGGCTGTCCGCTTTCGATCTTGCGCAGGCCGGCCAAGAATGCCGCCTCCAAGCCGGCTCGGCCGACGGCGGCGTGATCCGGATGGCGGTCTTCGGAACAGGGGACGATCCAGAGCGCCGGGCGATATTTGCGCAGCGCCTTGATGAGCGCCAACCTCAACTCCTCTGTATCCGAACTCAAATATCCGTCGCGCAGGCCGGCGTTTTCGCGCTCGGCCAGGCCCATGATGCGCGCGGCGTTTTCGGCTTCTTTGACGCGCTCTTCGGAGGTACCGCGGGTGCCCATTTCTCCGCGAGTGAGGTCGAGAATCCCGACGCGGTAGCCCATCCTGGCCATCTTGATCAGCGTACCCGCGCAGGTCAGTTCAATGTCGTCAGGGTGGGCGGCGGCAGCCAAGACGTGCAGAGGTTGTGATGTTTGTGAAGCCATAGACGAAGTTATTTACGGATGCGGCGATGGACGAGTTGGGGCACTTATCTGTGCGGTCAGGAGTTTCCTCCTGACCGCATGACCTTTTGTCAACCTATTTGATCATCACTAATTTCGTGCTCTTGTCCGCCAACGGAGTCTTAAGGCGGACGATATAGACGCCAGAGGCTTTGTCCTTTGCATTCCAGGTGAAGGAGTGCACGCCCGCCCCATGCATGCCTGATGCCAATTTCTCCACCAGGCGACCGGAGATATCGAAGATAGAAAGCTCCATGAAACCGGGCTGCGGCAACAGGCAACGAATCACGGTGAGCGGATTGGTGGGATTCGGGCCGGCGAAGAGCATCGGTTCGGGATACAGCGGTTCGTTTCTGGGAACGGGCGGGGCGGATAGGCTCAGGTCGTTCATGCGCTGGGCGTACAGATTGGTCACCACATAGTAGTATGGATCCGAGGGACGCGCATCCGGCCAGACGACAATGGCGCCATGGGCAAAGTCGCCGATGGCGACGGGAGCCTGCTGTTGATAGGGATTGGAGCAGGCCAAATTCCCATTCGCCGTCCAGGAGGCATACGGCAGTCCTTCTCCGTCGAGATGCAGGCCGTAAACGTCTTCATTGGAGAGGTTTCGCCAATCTCTCCAGAAGACGTAATTGCCGCCGCCATTGTCGCTCAAGATGCGGGGATAGCTTTGAGTCTCAGATGCATTGCAGACGGGAAGGCCGCTTGAACCAAACAGCATGAGACCATCCATTGTCAGTTTCTGGATATAGAGGTCTCCTTCATCGTAACCGTTTCGGAAGTCCGACCAGATGACATTCAGGTGGCCTTGACCATCCAGGGATAGATCAGGCTGGACTTGATCCTGAGCATATTGACAGACGGGGATGCCCTCATCCTGCCAGACTGGGGTGCCCGCCCAATTTAATTTTTGGGCATAGAGGTCTATAGCCCAAGTGACTGCGTCGCGTTCATCTTGCCAGATGAATATAACGCCATCTGAGCCCAGGCTGGCGATGCGGCAGTTGGTCTGATTTCCGGTGTCGGCACAGACCGACACGCCCTGGCCCCACAGCAGATTGCCAGAGGCATCGAGATGCTGAGCGTAGATATTGAACTCAGGCCACATGGCTCCTCGATAGGCGACATAAACACCGCCGTTACCATCGCCTGCCAGATCCTGCACCGTCTCATCTTCCCCAGGCACTGCCGCCACTGAATCAGACCATACCAAATCACCATCGTGAGAAAGTCTGGCGGCATGCAGATCGTAATCATAGCCGGTTGTCGAGATTTCGGACCAAGCCACGATGCCGCCGCCGGAACCATCCTCCACAATTTTGGGAGCCCCGGGTGATTCCAGAGCGGATGATGACACCTGCACACCGGCGCTTCCCCAGGCTAATTCTCCGGCGGCATTGATGCGCTGGGCATAAATCTGGGTGACCGGATTGGAATCCCGAGAGTCCAACCAGACGGCGATGGCTCCGCCCGATCCATCGCTGCAGGCGTCCGGATCGTCCTGCGGTTTGTAGGAGGTGAAGGCGGGTTCAGGGCAGATCAGCCTACCGTTCGTTTCCAAGAGCATATTGCCCTGCATGTCCATCATCTGCACGAAGATGCTGGGGCCCATGATGCCTTCGCGCCCGTCTTCATAGAAAATGAAGACGTACCCTTGATCGCCCGGCACCAGCACGGGATTGCGAGCATCTCCGGAAATCCCCCAAATCAGCGTATCGCCGTTGACGGCGAGCTGCGGGACGCCGAAGGCATTGAGCTTCTGGTACCAGACGCCGCTGGAGCCGGAACGCATATCACTCCATGCGATCATGGAATAAGCGGCCGCGGCCTGAACCTGAGGATAAGACTGCCACCACGGAGCATCGCAGACAAGTATCCCATTCGTCGTCCAGGATAGAGAACCATCCGAGTTGATCTTCTGAGCGTAGATATCTTCGGGCGGCCATTCCAGCTCGTCGCGACCATCCGTCCAGGCGCAGATGACATTTCCAGCTCCATCGGCATCGAGGCGCAAATCAGTCTGATCGCCCGGCGCCGTGCAGACGGGGACGCCGTTGCTCTGCCACAGAAGATTGCCGCCGCTGTTAACTTTCTGGGCGTAGATATCGCTGTACCAATTCTGGATCGGATCGTCACGGGTATCCTGCCAGGCGATTATGGCGTTGCCCAATCCGTCAGCCACGATTTGAGGCTTTTCCTGTTGAAGTGGCAGCACAATAAGCGGCCGCCCCTGCGATTCCGGCAGGAGCAGCGTTCCCGAACTCGAGACGATCTGAAAATAGAGATCGCCATCGTAATCCTGCCGCTCATCATGCCACACGACATATGCTCCGCCCGATCCAGTCGGGCAGATCTTGGGATATCTCTGATCTTCGAGGGTATCGCAGACAATGACGCCGTGAGGCGTCCAGGCCAAATTGCCATCCGGAGTGACACGCTGGATGTAGATGTCGCTTCCCGTGGCGACTTGGTTTCGTTCATCGCGCCATGCGATTAGGACCCCGCCCGCACCATCGGTGCAGGCCGTGATATTGAACTGGAGGTATGGCGCTTGCGCGATAGCCAGACCCGCGGCCGGCCAGTAGGGCGCCACGCTGCCATCGGCCAAAATACGGATGGCATAGACGTCATACCAGCTCGTCGGCGAATTCTCAATCCAGAAGATGTAGGCTCCGCCTGTGCCGTCCGCCACCAAATCCATCTCGGCGGTAAAATCGAAATCAGCGGTGGCCAGAAGCACTCCGGAAGAATCCCAGAGAATGGAGCCATCCGAACTTACGTACTGGCCGAAGAGATCTCCTGCATCGGATTCGAGGCGACAGTCCTTCCAGACGATCATGGTGTTGCCGTCGCCGGTGGGGATGAGAGCGGGATCTTGCTGGAGGCCCGGGTAGGACGCAAGGCGCAGGCCTTCACCGCCCCATAGCTTGTTTCCCGCCGGATCCACCTTTTGCGCGTAAATTTGGCGCTCGCCATTGCGAGTGTCCGACCAGGCGAAGACGACGTTGCCTCCTTCATCCATCTCCGCGCTGCGCTGCCAATTAATCTCATAGCCCTGACGAATGGCCACGCCGGTGGTATCCCAGAGACGCGGGTCGGTGGCCTGTACGGCCGTGGAGGTTAGACCGATGAGAAGCAGCAGCCAAAGTGATTTCCGTAGCGTTTTCCACATGGTTAGTCCTCCTGATGCGTTTGTCAATGTTGCCAAAGCCAAGTTCGAAAATTGAGAGCGCCATGGGTATTTCCCGTCAGCGCTCCGATTGGTCAGAGGGATTTCCTCTGTCTCCCAGCCTCATGAATGGCCGAGGTATATTGATTAATGATCTTCGAAGAAATGCCATCATCAAAGGCCGTCCCCACCACAATAAAGTCCGCTCCGGCCTTCACCTTTTCGGCGGCCTCTTCGGGAGAGCGGATGCCGCCGCCGACGATCAAGGGTAAATCTATCCAATGGCGCACGCGGCGGATCAACTCTTCGGGGACGGACTGCTGCGCGCCGGAACCGGCTTCGAGGTAGATCATCTTCAGGCCGAGATACTGCCCCGCCAGAGCGTGAGCGGCGGCCAAGTCGGGATTGTCGCGGGGGAGCGGCTGCGTGCCGGAGACCTGCTCCACGGCGGTGGCCGATCCTGAAGAGATCAGCATGTATCCGGTGGGGATGGTCTCCAGACCTATTTGTTTAATGGCTGGAGCGGCCTGAACCTGCTCTTCAATCAGCCAGCGGGGATTGCGCCCGGAAATCAGCGACAGGAAGAGCAGGGCGTCGGCGTCGGGCGCAAGCTGCGTTGACCCGCCGGGGAAGATGATCAGCGGCAGGCGGCACGCTTTTTTCACCGCCGATACCGCCGCCGCGAAGTTGTGATTGATCATCATGCTGCCGCCGATGAGCAGCGCGTCCACTCCGGCCTTCTCGCATCGAGCGGCGCGCTCGGCCAGGGCTTGCGCCGAGGCGTCGTCAGGATCTAACAGGACCAAGAAACCGGCGCCCTTGTCACGGCGAAGATCCAAGAATTTTTGGTAAACGGACATAGATTCCTAGAATAAGAATCCCTCCCCTCCCAAATATATCATTTGCCCGTTCAGAAACCAAGCGCTTTTATGCGAAAAACTTGTTTTGTCATTGCCGTTTCCAGCTTGATCCAGCGCGAGGCAACGGGCGATTTCCGGGGATTGACTCCTTTAGAATCTGGAAGGGCAGCCCGTTTGGGCTGCCCTTAAATGCGGGTTGATGATTGACATGGTCGCGCACATGCAATCAAGTGATTGAGCCACATCGTTAATTTTCATCGGCACATAATGTAAAGGGCGCGGCATTCCGCGCCCCTGTTTTCATTTGCTACTGCTACGCCTCCTTCAGCCTCTTCTCAATCTCCTCCGCCAGAGCCGGAATCTTCAGCCGCACCTGTTCCAGCGTATCCCGATCTCGCAGGGTTACAGTCTGATCTTCCAGCGTCTGGTGATCCACCGTGATGCCGTAGGGCGTGCCCGCCTCATCCTGCCGATAATACCGTTTGCCGATGGAGCCCTGCTGGTCGTAAATCACCGGGAAGTGCTTGCGCAGGTCGGTTTCGATCTTCTCGGCGACGTCCGGCAGGCCGTCTTTCTTCACCAGCGGGCAGATGACGGCCTTCACCGGAGCCAACCGCGGGTGCAGTCTCAAGACCACACGCTCGTGCTCCGTATCCTCCCAATAGGCGTCAATCAGCACGGTCAGCATCGTTCGATTCAGCCCCGCCGAAGTCTCTATAATGTAGGGGAGATATTTCTCCTTCGTCTCATCGTCAAAATAGAGCAGCGATTTGCCCGAATATTCCTGATGCCTGCGCAAATCGAAGTCGGTGCGGTTGTGGACGCCCTCCAATTCCTGCCAGCCGAAGGGGAACTCGTACTGGATGTCCCAGGCCGCCTTGGCGTAGTGAGCTAGCTCGTCCGGGCCGTGCTGCTTGAAGCGCAGCTTTTCGCGGTGGATGCCGAGCTTATAGTAGAATTCGATCCGTTGGTTCTTCCAGTATTCAAACCACTCTTCGTCCGATCCCGGCTTGACGAAGAACTGCATCTCCATCTGCTCGAATTCGCGCGTGCGGAAGATGAAATTTCCCGGCGTGATCTCGTTGCGGAAGGCCTTGCCCACCTGAGCGATCCCGAAGGGCACCTTGGTGCGCGCCGTGGCCTGCACGTTCAGGTAGTTGACGTAAATCCCCTGCGCCGTTTCGGGGCGAAGATAGACTTTTTGAGCCGTAGTTTTAATGGGGCCAAAGAAGGTCTCCAACATCAGATTGGCTGCCGCAGGCTCGGTCAGCTCACCACCGCAGTTGGGGCACGGAGTGGCAGGATGGCCGTCAGCGCGAGCGCCGATCAAGCCCATAAAATTCGCAAAGTCTGCTTCAATCCCCTTGTAGGTCTCGTGCAATTCAGCCATCCAGGAGAGTGTCACCTCGGGGCGTTGCACCAACGCGAGGTTCGGCGCTAGCTTTTTGCCCTTGCTTTTCGCCCATTGCATCAGATGAAGGCTGCTCTTTTCACCCTGCATCGTTTCCAGCAGGGATTGCCACCAGGCACTTTGCCAAATGGACTCCAATACCTGATCGGCCCGGTAGTTGGACCCGCATACTGAGCATGTCACGAACGGATCAGAGAAGCTGGATACGTGGCCGGAAGCTTCCCACACCTTCGGGTGCATCAGGATCGAAGCGTCCAATCCCACGATGTCCTCGCGGAAGGTCATCTCCTTCCACCAGAAATCCTGAATGTTGCGCTTCAGCTCCACGCCGAAAGGCCCGTAGTCCCAGCACGAATTCAGCCCGCCGTAGATTTCCGACGACGGAAACACGAAGCCCCGCCGTTTGGCCAGCGAGACGATTTTGTCCATGAGGTCCATAGGGGATTTGTCTTAAATCTTCACCTTCTTTTTCTTGAAGTAGTTATCTACCCGACGCTGAATCTTGAAGGCGGCATCCAGTGCCGCTTCAACTTGCTCCCGTGTGATTTCGCTCCAGCCGCCGGGGTAACGCGTCCTTACGGCATAAGGCGTAAAATCATCAGGCCGCGGCAGGGCTCGAGATAGATTTAGGCGGGGCCTCAGCAAGTCCATAAGCTCAGCCAGATCATGCGTCTTGGGGAAATCTATGTCATGGTAGACCAGAACGGCCTTCATCATTTTCTCGATGCACTGCTGGGCGTGGAAGCAGATGGTCGTGTAGGTCGGATCAAGCTCGAGACGAAAAGTACTTTCAGCGTTTCCGAGATCCGCCCGAGCCAGCGTGATCCATTCTTTGACGATGTCCAATTTAGGATTTGCGCTCATAAAGCACTTTCCCTTCACGGAGAGCCGCCTTCAAGGTCATGCCCGCTATCTGCCCGTATTTTTTCACTTGCTCAGGTGTGTACACCAAAATATCCTTCGGGATGCCCACCGCGCCTATGGCACGATAGATTTCTGCCACCATAAGCAAGTTAGAACCTTCAAAAGGCATGATCACCAGCAGGTCAATGTCGCTGTCGCGCGTCACCTCGCCGCGCGCGTAGGAGCCGAACAGGATGATCTTATCCGGATCGAATTTCCGCGCGATCTTTTTGACCATCCGCTGGATGATTTGTTGGGACTTGTCGGGCATGTCTTAAGTAGTCAGTAGTCAGTAGTCAAAAGCTCGCCGGTCATTGCGAGGGGCAAAGCCCCGAAGCAATCTCATCGGGATCCGTCTTTCCAGGTCCGTTTGATAGTCGGGGTCGCCCCCGACCCCGACGGCCATCTTTCTGAACCGCTGATTCGCACTGATTTCACTGATTGCGTTGATTATTTGGTCTCCGGCCAGTATTCGCGCTGGAATTGCTCTTGGATGTCTCGCAACCTTTTTCGCAGTTTTTCCTTGAATTCCTTAACATTATTGATTTCCCAATCATCGAATTGAACGGCGGCAAAATCAAATGGTAACTTTAGCTCCCCAGCTTTGAATCCCATTTCTCTGCTTACAAAACAAACCAACTTTTTATTAAGGGCATGGGCATATCCAAGCTCATAGATGCAATTGTAATTGAGTCGCTCAAATTCTTTTTTGGCTATACCCTCCGCATCCACAGTTTCAATTTCCCCTCTTCCAGTAATATCTGCAATGACGAATTTGCAGGCACGAATATTGGCCAAGATATCATCCCTAATTGTGGCTTCCTTCGTTGTAGTTGCTTCTTGGAATTTTGTCTTATAGCCAAATTCTTCTCCCTCCGCAATTTTTTGATAGGCATCGCGAATGGCCATATATTTGTTCGTACACGGTGCTATGATAAATACCAAATTATGAGCGGGCAGTTCATGCTCCTCAAAGAACTTTCTTCCAGCGGCAGACAGTCTAAAATCATTTATATTTACCTCAATAATCAGCCTAAGGTCTCGCAAAACTTCGAATTCGCGACGAAGTATATCCATTGGGAAATGTAAATCTTTCAGTATGTTATCAGGCGGAAGTGTGCGCTCCTGCATTAGGTACATCTTTCTGAGGATAAGCCATCTGGCTAAACTGCCCTCGCTCGCAAGTGAATCCACATTTCTAACATAACCTATGATGCCCCCTTTTATCGTGTGCCAGCCCAAGGTCTTCATCTGTTCCCAAGTATAGGGCGTCTCCTCTTCTCCAGTGCGCCAGTTGCCGGTCAGTATTAGATCTTTTGAAAAGTCGAACATTGATTTTACTGAGATTGGGTCATTGCAAATCGAATTTGCTCTAAATTCAAATTCATGTTCATAAGTCCTTTTCGCTGAAACGTCCTCTATGCTTATCGTGTGAGAAGCGGAGGATATCCCCTCAAGAAAACGTGCCTCCAGTTCGATCAGAACCTTATCCCCCTCTAAAGTCCTATACTCAACTTTCTCGATGTTATTGGCATTCTGTCCCATCTTCGACTATTCTCCTTTACACCATAATTATTTTGGAATGGCCCGATGATCAAGGGTTGGAATTTCACATATTGTTCCGCCCCTCCAGGGTCGCCAATTACCGGAGGTGTTTCACTTCCTCCGGGGGTGTAAAATCCCCGCCTATTCATATTCGACCCCGTCGGGGTCGAATAAAATCTGCGAAATCCAATAATCCTTGAGAATCTGCGGTTCAGACAATTAAAAATCCGTGCAATCCGTGCCATCCGTGTAATTCCGCCTCGGCGGATCAGCCGGGGCTGACCGCGATTCAGACAACTTGTTTCCCCGGACACTTCTTATCCGCATAGGAGCAGAACACGCAGCAATCCCCGGGCTTGGGTCTCAGAACCGTCCCGCACGCCGTGCAGGTGTGCAAGACTACTCAGTAGTCCGGGGGCATCAACATCCGTTCCGCATGCCCGCAGGACGGACAGGTGAGGATGGCATTCAGGTCAACTGGCATTCTGCTTTCTCCGCTGTTGGAAAAATAGAACCAGACCGAATATGATCATCCCCACCGCTATCCCCTGACTGATCGTCACTCGGCCAGATCCCCAATGGAATAGAATCTCACCCGGTTCGTACACGCGCACCGTATCCACCCAAATACGGAAGACCGCATAGCCGATCAGAAAGAGCGAGAAGGTGAAACCGTCGAATTTCTTCCAGCGCTCGGCGAAGAGCAAGAATCCGCACAGCAGCAGCGCCCAAGCGGTTTCGAAAAGCTGCGTGGGCAGCACCGGGATGTTGGGAAATTCATATCCGGCGGCTGACCCCGGAGGAAAGACGACTCCCAGCCAGGAATGCGTTGGATGGCCGTAGCAGCAGCCGTTGGCGAAGCAGCCGATGCGACCCAGAGCAATCCCCAGCGCCAGCGAAGGCGCCATAATATCCGCGATTTTCCACAGCTTCAGCTTGCGTTGGCGGACGAAATAAATCGAAACGAAGATCGCCGTGACGACTCCGCCCAGAAGCACCATCCCCGCAATGCCGATGCGGCCTTCGCCTTGAAAGGGATTGATGACGTCCAGCCAGTGCCCCTGAAATTCGTCCACATGCGTGAGGACATATAAGGCTCGGCTGCCGATCAACGAACTGAACAGAATCCAGATGGACAGATCCCAGATGACGGTCGGCTGGATCCCGGCCCGCTTGCCCCGTTTCGCCGCCAGCAGGATGCCGAGAAAAAACGCCAGCATCATCATGAAGCCGTAGGAATAGAGCGCGATCGGGCCGAAGCGGACGATTTCGGGAAACATTAATCCTCGCCTTCCTGTTCAGACACTGACGATTTCCAGCGCCGCGTGTTGCCCTCAACCACCAGTGTGTATTCGCCGCGCGGCTCGCGATTATCGAAATCGGCTGCCAATTCGCTCAATGTGCCGCGCCGAAACTCCTCGTGAATCTTGGTCAATTCCCGCCCATAGGCGGCCCTCCGGTCGCCGAAAGCCATCAACAAGTCGTTTACCGTGCGCTGGATGCGGTGCGGCGCCTCAAAAAATATCAGCGTACGAGGGTCGTCTTTCAGAAAATCCAGGCGGCTCTTCCGACCTTTTTTCGCAGGTAAGAATCCCTCAAAAATGAACCGATCCGTCGGCAATCCCGATCCCACCAGGGCTACGATGGCCGCGCAGGCTCCGGGGAGTACTTCGACCGGAATTCCGGCGGCGATGGCCTCCCGCGCCAGGTAAAATCCGGGATCGCTGATCCCCGGCGTCCCCGCCTCGCTGATCTGAGCGATCACCTGGCCCTGCTTGATCCTTTCCAAAAGCCCGGGCGTTTTGCCGAACTTATTGTGCTCGTGATAACTATCTTTTGGCGTGAGAATATTATATTTCTGAAATAGGATCGCCGCGCGCCGGGTGTCTTCGCAGAGCACCAAATTCGCTTCCTTCAAAACACGGATGGCGCGCAGGGTGATGTCCTCTAAGTTGCCGATGGGGGTGGGGACCAGGTAGAGCTTTCCGGCGGCTGGATTGCTTATTTCGGCCATGTGAGGGGCCTGTCTGAATCCGCGCCGCGGGATAGCTTCGCGATCGGCGGCAGCTTGCTCTTAAATTGCTGGCTGATCACCTTCGCCGCAACGCGGTCGGCGAAATCGGAGGCGAAGCCTTCCTTGAGCAATTGATCGCGTGTGTACCCTTTGTCCACCCAGCGCACCAGGAAGCGATCCGCCTCGGCGTACGTAATGCCCAATTCGCCTTCATCGCTCTGCCCGGCCCACAGGTCTGCTGAGGGAGTTTTTCGCTGGATCTCTTCAGAAACGTTCAGGTGTTTCGCCAGAACCCGAATCTGCGTCTTGTAGAGACCCCCCAGGGGATTGAAGGCGCAGGCCAAATCGCCGTGCAGCGTGCCGTAGCCGAGCAGAATTTCGCTCTTATTCGACGTGCCAACGATCAGCGCGTTCTCCTCGGCGGAAATCTGGTAAAGCACGATCATGCGCACGCGGGCCATGATGTTGCCCAATTGCACAGCGCTGATGCCGTGAAATCCCTTCTGAAACGGCTCCACCAGGGGGGATATATCCACCCGCCGCGTGCGAATCCCCAGGCGCTGGGCGACTCCTTGAGCATCCCGCAGGCTTTCAGGATGGCTGACGGAATGCGGCAAGAAGACGCCGACGCAGTTCTCCTTCCCCAGCGCCTCCACGGAAAGATACGCCGCCACTGCCGAATCCAATCCACCGGACAGGCCGATGACCACCCGGGAATATCCGGCCTTATGTGTCTGATCCTTGATAAATTGCGTCAGGATTTGGCGCACCTGCTCGCCGTCCATCTCCAGAAGTCTCACCTATAGGTCTCCGTGGGGAATCTTAGTTGGGAGCAATCGTCAGATCATCGCCCTCCGCGCCTTCGCGCATGTCGAGATAGGCCTGAGCGCTGAAGAAGAGAGTGAGCAACAGCGCCAGGTTATTCTCCATCAGCGGCACGGCGATATCACGGGTTAGGTAATCGGAGTAGGCCAGGTATTCGATGAGGCTCAAGGGAAAGAGCACCTCTTCGCCCACCCAGCGCTGCAGGGATATGGCCGTGGCATCGGCGAAAGCCAGCTCGTCCTCGCCGATATTATATAAGTGGTAAATCTCGTTCAACAGAATCTCGTGCATGGCGGCGGCGGAACCGGCCAGGTCGCCATGGTGCAGGCAGAGCAGAGGCGCGGCGTACATCTCGCGGATCTGCTCGCGCTCATCGTCCGATGCAATGCCGGTGGCGTCCGCAGCCTCATCGAATTGGTCGAGCAGATTGCGAAAATAGGCGTCCATGCTGCGCTGCGCCCCCAGCGATTGCAGCCTCTCGAAAAGCTCCCAGTCATCCGAATGCCCCAGCAGATCCCAGAGAGCCGCCCGGTGCTGAGCGGGATCACTCTCATTGAAAATCCGCTGCAGCACATCCTCCATGTCGTTTGAGATTCCCCGCGGGGGGAGATCATCTTCTGTCATAAATAATCGTCCTGTCTTAGGTCGTCCTTCTTTGAACATCCTCTGCCGAGCCTATTTAAGGTTTAGAGGCCGCCGTCGGCGCCGCGTTCGCCTCTGCCTCAGGCGGGCGGTGGGCGTCGCGGATGCGGCGGATGGCGTCAATGATGCTGTCCGAAATCATCTGCCAGGTCTTGGGGGTATTCGGAAGGCTCATGTAAGAATCGAAATCCAGAGCCTCTCCGATCCAGATTTTCACGCGTTTGCCGAAACGCGGAATCTTATGTCCGATGGGCAACACCTGATCCAGTCCGGCGTGGTAGCAGGGCACTACTCTGACGCCCGTCTCGCGCACCAGCCGTCCCACTCCGATTTTGCCCCGCCCGATCTCGCCGGTCCGCGTCCGCGTCCCTTCTGGATATACGTAGGCCACGCTGCCCCGCTTCAGCAGCCGGATCACTTTCTCGATGCCCGGCTGAAATACCCCTTCCCCGCGAGTTATCGGCACGCACTTGGCCGCAAGCATCAGCCACGAAAAGAACGGCCCTTTGAAGAAATTCTTCTTCTCGGGGAGATGATAGGGGATGAATTTGAAATCCCAGAGTACCCGCGGCATGAAAACCAGCGATCCCACGAAGGCATCGTCCATTATGGAAACGTGATTAGAACAGAATAAAAAGGGCGGCTTGGCAGCCAGCAGATGCCCCTTGCCGAAGATCTTCGTCCGATTCAAGACTCGCATAATGACCGTGAAGGGCAACACGAAGCCCAGAATCACCACCAGGTAGCTGATGATTTGCGATGGAAGCGCGAGCATATTTCCCAGCCATCTCATAGGACGCCTAACGAGTATTTCCCTGCAATAAGCAAATTAATAAATTCTGCGCCCAAAATCAATAAATCTTCTTCAGCGTTGTGTTGGGATAGTAGTGAGCCAGGATGCGTTCGTGAGGATACCCCCGGGCGGCCATAGCCGCCGCCCCCACCTGGCAGAGCCCCACGCCATGTCCCCAGCCCAGTCCGTGCAGTATGATCTTGTCTTTCCCTTGACGATCCACCCAGAAGGCCGAGCTGGGCAGATGCGTCTTGGAGAGCACTCGTCGAATTTCCAGCTCCGGTGAAGCGACATAGCGCGCCTGCCTGCCCACGATCGTCAGTGCCATCAAGCGCCCCGAGGGCCCGCGACGACCGGGAATCAGATCTTCAATCTCGCCCAGATCTTCACCCGTCTTGGCCTTGATAATTTCGCGCAGTTCCCCCAGTGATTTATGCTCCCGCCAGCGATAGAGCCCAGTTAGATCCGCCAGTCTTCCCTCCAGCGGCGCATAACCCGGACTGCAACAGGCATCCGAAGTCTCCTGCCGAAGTTGAAATCGCCGAAAATCGTCTTCGCAGGTTAGATCAAGGTTCCCCAGATCGCTTTTGGGCCGCTCTTCATCTGGCAGATCCCGGAAATTCCCCAAATAGGTCTCATGGACGAACGGCCAGACATTGGAAGCCGGCTCGGTGAAACCTCCGCAGCTCTTGGCGTAGCGGGCGTCGCAAATGCTATTATCATAAGTCAATACCACGCCCGCCGAGTCGCGCGCCGCGATAAGAGAAGATTCGCGAATGCGATTGGGGCCGTAATAGCACTGGCAGTGATCGCCTCCACAAACCGTGAACGGCTCACCGGGATGATGGCTGCCCCAATTGGCCAGCAGCCATGACCGCGCCGCAATCACTTGCGCCTTCAGAAATTCCAGCGGCGATTCTGCCGGCATCTCCGAAGAGTTCACCGAGGCCAGATAATCCTCAACTTCGACTTCCACGCCGGCGCACAGTTTTCCGGACGAATCGGCGGCCATCCAGACCGGCGCCGTCAGTTCCAGCGCCTCGGTATGCTCCCAATGAAAACCCTCGCCCACCGGAGCTTCTATCAGCCGGATACTCGATTCCGATTCAATCCTGACGGGCAGTTCCAGATCCAGAGTCAAACTGCCATCACGCGAGGTCAGCTGGATCAGGCCGGCATTAGATCCCGAAGGCATCTCCAGAAATACGGGCTCGGCGGTGATGGGAATTTTGCGCGTTAGCTTTTGGAGTTCGTCATCCGTCAGCCCTTTTTTTGCGGATCGAGCCAGGATTCGGTAGCTGCGCGTTTTCCACCCCTCGCCGCCGGGCGTTAAGCCCACCGGCTGAAAGCAGATAATTAGATCATCGCTCTTCAGCGCTTGGCTTAGCCACCCTTCCAGGTTCTGCTCCGAACTGTTGCCGAGCCAGATCCACCTCTGCATGGCGCTGGGGCGACTCTGCATCAGTTCGATGTAGAATTCCCCGGACGGAAGCTCTATCGTGGAATTATCACTCCTGACCAGAAAACTCTTCCCCTGGCAAGCCCCTCGGACGTTCTCCTTTCCCAAAATCATCGCCACTTTCAGCAGGGGCGGTTTCATCGGATCCCTGCCCCCGTGGATTCGGTTCCCGGCACCGAGAGTGGCGCTTCTTCCGTCCACCTGACAAAGAGCTTCATTCCCAAGAACAGCAGAGCCAGCGAGGCGATCAGAATCATCGGAGATACGTGTTCTCCCATATTGTACCATATCCAGGAGCTGCCGGTCAAAGAGCCTCCGCTGTAAAGCGCCAGACCATTATTCAATCCGTGAATGAGCATTCCCGGAATCGAACTGTTCGAACGCCAGGATAGGAATCCCAGAAAGACGCCCAGGATCAGGATCTGAACCATCCACCAAGGATTGAAATGCGCCAGCGCAAAGAGGAGCGAGCTGAAGAGCACGGCCCGAGTCACCGGCCCATGCGCCTCCAGCGAAATCTGGATAAATCCCCGAAAGAGAGATTCTTCGCAAATTGCCGCTGCCACCACGATCCCCAAGCCTGCCAGCAGGTAGTCCGACCAGATCTTCAGTTCGAAAAATCCCATTAGATTGCCCTGCAGCTCCTCGGGCATAGGGAAAAACATCGCCATCACTCGATCAACCTCATCCAATAGAATCGTCAGCGAAAGACCGATGAGCAAGGTTGCGAAGATGACGGACACGGAAATGCGATTCCAGCGCAGGCCTGAGGCTACATGGTAGCCTTTGCGCCGCAGATAAATCAGCGGCGGAACCAGAAACAGAATCTCTGTTAATACCACGCCGATCTTCTCGACCTTGACCAGCGCGACTCCGGCAATCAGCGCCGCCGCCAGAGCAATCATGAGTACCAAAAATGCCTCCTGCGGAGGCGGATAGGGGGGGCGCGGGGATGGTTCAGGCGGCGAGGAGGATGAGGGAGTCGGTTCCAAATCGTCGGGCATTTAGTCCTCAGAAGCGCTGGCCTTCTTGGGCGCTCCAGCGGTCTCCGCCGTTTTTTCCGGCTTCTCGGCAGGTTTCTTGCGCTTATAATCAGTTTCGTAAAATCCGCTGCCTCTAAAGATCAAGCCGACCCCGCCGGAAATCATGCGGTAGATCGGTCCGCCGCAGCGCGGACAGATGGTCAACGGTTCGGCGGCGATGCTCTGAAATTCCTCAAATTCGAAATCACAAGCCTTGCAGCGGTAATCGTAGGTTGGCATTTCGCCGGATTCTCCTAGGTCTGCTCTTTTTCCAATCGCCGGATGCGCCGCCGAGCGTCCTGCGCCGCCAGCGATTCAGGATATTCCAGCAGGATCTTCTCGTAAGCCTCAATCGCCCCCTTAATATCGCCCAAATCCTCTTCCCGAACAAGCCCGATTTGCAGGAGATATTCAGACGCCCGGACGCTCTGAGGATAGCGCTTCAGGATCTCCTCCAGCCGGTTCAAGGCCTCTGGCGACCGGCCGGAGGCTCTCAGCAGAAGCGCCAGCCGCCAAGAGGCTTTCTGGATGATCTCCACATTCCGCGATGTTCCTGCCAGTTCGGTGTAGAGCGATTCTGCGGCGGCCGTATGCTTTTGTCTCCGAAATAAGTCCGCTCGGCACAGCGAGGCCAGCCCGGCGGAATCTTCGGCGGCGACGCGCAAGAGCTCCATCATATCCAGAGCGTCATTCGTCAGTTTCCCCTGAGGATTACTGCGCGACGCCTCGTTCAGCCGCTGCGCGGCCGGCCCGAATTCGCCCAGATACAGGTCCACCTGCGCCGCGTTGACCAGCGCTTCTGACCGGAGGTCCGGCGAAATCCCCTGCTGCGGAGCCGCCGCCTCGAGATAGGCTTGTCGGCTGCGCTGCAGATCGCCTTCCAGCAAAAACGAATCCCCGATCAACAGCGTGATTTCGGCTCGGTTGCGCAGCCGCAGATTGCGAGCCTGTGCCTCGGTCAGCAGCTCTCTGGCCTCGACCGGGCGATTCAGATGATCCAACCTCAGACGCGCCTGCCGCAATAGAGCCTCCTGCTCCTGGAGGGATCGCAAGGCCGGCTGTGCCGTCATGATACCATAAACTGAATCTGCCTGAGCATATCGGCCGGACTTTTCCCAGGCTTGGCCCTGAGTTAGCAGTCCGCGCGGCGATTTCGCCAGTTCGGGATAGGAAATTCTCAAATCGTCCAGCACCTTAAGCGCCAATTCCGTTTCGGACTCAGCCGTCAGCGTCTGGGCAAAGGCGAGCAAGGCTTCGCCCGAACCACCGCCCAGCTCCTCGATTTTTCGGACTTCCTGATAGGCCTTATCCCAATCGCGGCTGCGAAAATAAAAAGCCTGCAGAATCTGGCTCACCGGCAGCCGGAGATTCTGCTTCGACTGCGCCGCTAATAAAGCGCTCTCCGTCTGCCGGCGGGCTTCTTCATCATCGGTAAATCCCAAAATTTGCCGCTGGATGTTATCGGCTTGCTGGGGTTGTATTTCCAGGAGCACCAAAAGCTCGTTCGTCGCCCGATCCACGCGGCCATGCTCTGACCAGTAATAGGCCAGCGATGCCGCCAGCAGCGTCGGATCGCCCGAAGCCTTGCGGGCTCGCTGAACCATCTCCTCCAGGTCATCCAGGTAGCGGCATTCGATCACCGCGGCAAAGAGGCCGAAAAAGGCGTTCGGCGTGGGGTGCGGCAAAGCGTACAGTTCATTCCATCTCCTCTGAGCCTCCTCACGGCGGCCCAATCGCCCGGAAAATCGTCCGCCGTCCACCACCAGGCTGGCGAGGCGCTCTTGCTCACTCATGGTGTAGGAATTCACGGGCCCGCCGTCCAGCATCTGCTTCCGCAAGGAATCGGTGAACGCCAATCCCTGCTCAAAGCGCTCCAGAACGATCAGATTGCGGATGATCCCTTCATAAAATGGATCGTATTCCGGATAGCGCTGGAAGAGCAGCAAGTAGGTTTGCAGCGCTTTTTCGCTCTCCCCACGGGTCTCGTACATGGCGGCGTTGCGCTGTTGTCGCAGGGCCTGCTCGTCGAGCGGCCGGTTCAGATCAAGCGGCGTGGACAGGGGAAAATCGAAAACCTGAGCCGGTAAGTTTCGCGCCACGATCAGCACGCTCAAGGCAAGAAGAGTCTGGCAGATAAGCATGCCGTTTCGCGTCTTCACGAACATCATTGCCTCTCCCGCGCCAGGGCTTCGAAATAATCCCGGATGAGCTGCTGGTATTCGCGCGTGTAGCCCTCCTTCAGCGCCTTCAACATCTGCTCACGGATAACGTCCGGCCCCAGGTTTTCATCGGCCTGACCCGGCGAAGGTTTGAAGTAATCCCCTTGAGCCGTGCGCGAAATCCGCTCTTTTTTATATTCGCGTTCGCGCACCGATCGTTGCGCGTCCAGCAGCCGCGTCAAAATCTGCTCCTGGCGTTTCAAGGTGCGCTGGTCCACCTGCCGGTTCTGGAGATCCTTGACGACCTCCTGCATCTCTTTCCCCAATTCGCCCAGTCTCCCCATCATCTGCGAAGTCTGCTGGTTGGCTTGATTCCAGTCCTCCAGGGCCTGCTGCAAAGCCCCCTGTTCGGCGGCCAGGCGCGACATGGCCGCCTGCTGCTGCAGCGATAGCGATCCCGGATTGGTTCCGCCGGGGATCAGCGCCATGGTGCCCTGGTTGATCTGCCCCTGCTGTCCGGCCATTTTGGAGAGCTGCTCCATCATCTCGGAAAAACCGGTCGAAGAGGAAGAGGAGGAGAGCTGATTCAGCGATTGGTTGATCTCCATGACGGCGCGGTTCAGGCCACCCATAGCCCCCTGCTGCTGGTTTTGAACCGACTGCGGATTGCGCGCCGTATAGCCGATCAGCGCCTGATCCATCCCCCGGAAGGCCTGATCCACCGCCGATCCCATCTGCGGCGTGATGAAGAAGCTCTTCTGCGACAACTTGAAAAGATCCTGCGCCGACTTCTCCAAATAGGTGCGCAGATTCTGCTGTTCTTGCGCCTGCTGTCGGAAACGCGGGCTGGCCCGATCCATGGTCAGCGAGGTGTCCAGCAGCGCCTCCTGCCGGTGCGAAAGTTCCAGCAGCTCTGACGCGATTTTCTGCAACTCCTGCGCCAGCTCCTGCTTGGCCGCGCTGGTCATCTGCTCTTTAGCCTGCTTCATCTGAGCAGAGAGCTGCGCCAGGCCGCTCTGGATCTTCGATCCCTTCTGTTTTGCCCCGGAATTGGATCCCTGCTGCAGGTCACCGGACATCTGCTCCATGGTCTGCGGGAATTCATTCGCCTGCAGCAGAGAATCCGCCGCTTTCATGGCCTGCTCGGGATTATACGGAGATTCCTTGAGCTGCTCCTGCGCCTCCTGAAATTCGCGCTCGAAAGCCTCCATCTCCTTCTGCAGAGCTGCCTCAGAGGCCGCCTCTTCCGGGCGTTCTTTCCCTTCGGGGGCATTCTCAATATCCTTATTAATATCCTGCTGCTTCTCCAGGAGCTGCTCGGCGCGCTTGGCCAGTTCATCCAGCTTCATCTCCATCTGGAGCTGCTTCAGGATGTTCATCGTCTTTTCGATTTTCTTCAAGAACTCTTCCTGATTCAAGCTGAATTCCTCGACGGCGCGCTGGATTTCCTGCGGATCCTGCTTCTGCAGAGCCTCCTGAAGTTTCTGCATGGCCGCCAGCAGCTCCGGCGTCATCACCTCGCCCATGAGCTTCTGCAGCTCCATGAACTTCTGCATCGTTTCGGCGCTGAGCAGGCGATTCTCCTCCATCTTCTGTATCATCTGCTCGGTCTGCTGGCTCATCTGCTGGATCTGCCGCGCCATCTCCTCCTGGGTCTTGAGCATTTCCTCGACCTTCTTGCGCTCCTCCCAGGAGAGGTCGGGGCTGCGTTTCAGCTCCTCCTGCAGGGCATCGAGTTCTTTTTTCAGAGCCTTGGATCGGTCGAGGGTTTCTTGGGCGTCCTGCATCTGCTCGCCCTGGCCTTCGTCCATCCGCGTGAAAATCTCCTCCAGCGTCGGAAAGCGCAGCCGCTGGACAGGAGACAAGACGGCTTTCGGTCCCGACACCGCGTCGTTATCGAGCGCCTCCAGGCGATAGCGGATCTCATCCCCGGGCAGGAGATTCAGCGAATTCAGATCCCAGAGATGATCCACGATGTAGTTGCCCTCCCCCAGCGCGTCGAAGGAGACGGATTGCCATTGGAATTCCGGCTCGGCGGCGACGCTGTCCGGCAAGCTCCCCTTTTTCAATTGATAGCCCAGCCGAATACGGGAGATGGCGAAATCGTCCCGCGCCTGCGCTTTCAGGGGGATAATCAGCGATTCATTCAGCTCGGCGTCCTCGGGCGGGTAGATGATCTGAATGGTTGGCCTCTCATCCGGGATGACCCATAAATTGTAATCCACCGGAGCGGCGCTGCGGATGTCGTCTCGATCCGTGAGAACGAGATTATAGTGGCCGTTATCCGTCAGATCGAACTCATGATTCGCCTGCTTTCCCTGCAAGTCCATGCTCTCCGTGCGCGGCGAATCGGGGGAGGCGTCGCTGAAGAGGAGGAACTGCGAAGAAGTAAGCTCGCGGTCGGCCTCGAGCGAAATCCGCACCCGGCTCCCCTTCAAAGCGCTGACGTCGCCGCGCTTTTCCATGGCAGATGCGGCGGGCAATTTGGAATAGGCCGGAGGAAACCATCGCACCTGCAAGTCCTTGATAAACGGCCGCGATTTGATCTCCACCCGTGCCGTGTCGCTGCTGATCCCCTGCGCCGCCGCCCAGATGGCCAAATCGCGCTGCGGATTCTCGATGCTAAATCCAGCGCGGCCTTGCGCATCAAACGGCGCCGTAAGCTTGCCGGGCGGCGAATTGTCTTCGCGGAAGAAGAGCGCCGCGCGCTCGGGCAGCGGCGCGATGCCGATCTCATCGCGCGCCTCCCGCAACACCGATATCGGCAGCGGCTCTCCCCGAATGGCCAGATTCGGCGCATCGGAGATGATCAGAGCGAAGGGTTGAGGCGGGCCGAAGTCACGGCTCGGCTGCAGGATTCTCCCCAGGGCGCCCACCACCGATCCTCCGGTGAAGACGCCGGCCACTACCCAGAGCGATACCGCCGCCAGCGCCCACTGCCGCAACTGGCGCCGTTTGCCGGTCTGGAGAATTCCCTGATAAGACGCGCCCTGCAGTTCTTTTGCGATGGAGGTCAGCGCCAGATCGGCCAGTTCCGGCGAAGCGCCTGCCTCGCTGCGCTTTTCCCAGACCTGCAAAGCGTTTAGGAGGCGGTCGTTCACCTGCTGCAGCGATCGCCCCCAGAGCAGGGCCAACTCATGCAAGGGTGTCGGCCTGAAAGCATGCCGAATTAGCGGCAAGCCGTTCCAGGCCATCAGCGCAGCCGCCGATGCCGCCAGCATTCCTGCGAAGAGCGGCAGCCTGACCACCGGCGGGAAGTGAAAGGCAAATTCCAGCAGCGCTGCAGCCAAAGCCAATAGCGCCAGCCCGGCGACAAACCGCCAGGCTCCTTCGGTCAGCCTGAGCCCCAGGCGTTTGCGCCGCAACTCATCCAATCTGGATTTAATTCTGCCTTCCCATTCCATAATGAATTATCGAATCCTCCGAAGGAGTCCCTCGGACCGAATCCTACTTTTTCGTCGCAAATTCACTTCTTCGCAGCGCATACATGATAATGTTCACGCCCATCTTCAGCGCCTGCAAGCGCACCTCTTCGGGATCATGGTGCACATCCGGGTCCTCCCAGCCGTCGCCCAGATCGCTCTGATAGGTGTAATAGACCACCAACTGCCCCTGATGGAAAATGCCGAACCCCTGCGCCGGTTTGCCATCGTGCTCGTGGATTTTCGGCGGGCCGTTGGGGAAATCGAAAAAGCAGTGATAGATGGGATGCGAATAGGGCACCTCCTGCAATTCCAGATCCGGGAAAACCTTCTTGATCTCGCGGCGGAAATGTTCGTCCATGCCGTAGTTATCGTCGGCGTGAAGAAAGCCGCCCGAGGTCAGAAAGCGCCGCAGGTTCGCCGCATCCTGATCGCTGAAGGTGATACGTCCGTGACCGTTCATATACAGGTAGGGCGTATTGAAAATCGCCGGATCCGAGGCTTCCGCGACGATTTCTCCCTCCGCCGTCGGCAGGCCGGTCTGCTCGCGCAGGAATTTCAGCAGATTGGGCAGCGATGACGGATTGCTGTACCAGTCCCCTCCGCCGGCGTATTTCAGCCGTCCAATGGTGAAAACGTCGCCGCGGATTTCCTTTTCACTCGGAGCGGCTGTCGCCATCAGCGGCAGCAGGAGCAGCCAGATAGTGCGTCTTGACATAACCTTGAGCGATTGCTTCTTCCGCCCCAGGCGGACTCGCAATGACCCCGTTTAAATACCATATTCGGGTGCCAATTCCCCTTCATCTTTAGACCCCTCGCTCGCAAGCGAAGTTCCGAGCGAAACAGCCCGCCTGACGACGGGCTGCACGATAAAAATCCAAGGCGTTATTTATAGAAATTTCACAAGGGCCGCTTTAGCGACGTTTTCAGGAGCTTGCCCGGCTTGAAGTGAGTCTTGCGGCGGGGCGGGACGTAGATCTCCTCATTGGTCTTAGGGTTGCGGGCCTTGGGCTTGGCCTTGGTCTTCTTCACCTCGAAGACGCCGAAATCGCGGATCTCGATGCGCGCCTCCGGATCCGCCTCCGACATGATCTCGCGCAGCACGGTGAAGACCATATCCACTGTGCGCGAAATCTCCTTCGGCTCCTTCTTCAGCTTCTCTGCGGTGCGCTCGATGACGTGCTTCTTGATGAAGGTTTTCATGACCGCTCCCCATTTAGCCCCAGCCGACCCCGGTTCGCCCTCGCAGGGCCGCTTTGTTGCTTGTTAATAATAAACATCCGAAATATGCCCTTTAATTTAATTGCTTTAGCCTTAAATGCAAGAGATTTTTTCATTTTTCCGCTATCTCGCGCCCAAGGTATTGTTTTATATAAAAGAGCCCGCCGAAGCGGGGCTCTTGATTGGGGGAATGACTCAATTTACTTTATCATCACCATCTTGTGGCTCTTGGTGAAATGCTCCTTCTTGCCCAGGTAGATCTGAGTGGCGTCGGCCGTCAAGCGGTAGAAATAGACCCCGCTCGCCAGCCCAGCTCCGAAGGCATTCCGGCCGTTCCAATGAATGGCTCGAAATCCGGCGGCCTGCTTCCCATCCACTAAGGTAATGACTTTCCTGCCCATCAGATCAAAGATTTCCAGCTTGACGATAGACTCAAAAGGCAGGTCATAACGGATGGTGGTAGCTGGATTGAAAGGGTTGGGATAATTTTGTAGCAGCGCATAGGAGCCGGGCAGAGCGAAGGAGGCCTGCAAATGATGCTAAGCGTAATAGCCCTGCTCGAAGCGAGTGAAGGCATACGAGTTCGACGGCGGATAGCTTTGTGCGATGGCCATCATCTCCAGGGGCACCTCCACGCCCGCTGAGGCGTCGTAGAGCTCGAAGCTGAGGGTATCTCCGGGAATATATCCGTCCACGGCTTCTGTGCAGGGATCATCCTTCCAGCCGGCAATCTCCAGAGGAAAGGAGCCCTCGTAAACCACAGCGCCCACGCAGAGATCATTGGGAGCGAAGACTGCCGCTTCATCTCCAGCTTGCGGAGGCTGACCGTTGATGAGGATATCCTCAATGTAGATGGGATAGAAATCTCCGGTCTTCTCCGTAAACTGAAAATGGGAAGGCTCCAAGCTGGCAATTTGCGGAAGGGTTTGCTTTGGATAAGGGGGAGGATCAATGCTATTCCCCTGGCTGGCGGGATACTGGAAGGTCATGGTGTCATTGACGCCCACTTGATACCCCTCGCCCGGGGTCATATCGAAATCATCGCCGTCGCCGGGCCTCCAGAAGTTGCCGTCGTCCTGCTTGACGATGAGCACCGTATCCGAGTCCGCAAGGAAGCATTCATTCACATTAAAGGTATCCGTGGGCAAATATGCGATGAAGTTGTAGATCCAGGAGCTGTCTTGCGGCGCAGGAAGGAGGACCATGGAGGAATCGCAGGAAAGGGGCGAACCCCATGCAGCCACCGTGTCCGCAGCAGATGTTCTCACGGCATATCCCATAGTCCAATTCCATACGTAGATAGAGTCGACAGGCGGATTGTCATTGGGCTTGAAGGGATGATGGTATTGATCGCGGATCACCTCCAGGCTGTCCGCTCCGGCGAAGAGGTACTTCAACGAATCTACAGCATCAATGCAGTTGAAAGAAATCCAATTCCATCCAGTGGATCCCATTGGAGAAGGCAGAGCGCGGTTGTCGCAAAATAGTGGGCCGCCATCTGGTGCGACATAGTAGTCGAATCCATTAAGTTCATCCACGACGATCTTCGATGCGGGGTAAATCTGATCCCCGCCTATGGTTGCGGGAGTTCCCCACCTGGTCCATCTGTGTCCGCTCAGGTCATGGCGAAAAAGATGGAAGATCTGTTTATGTGAACTAAGGGTGTCGCCAATCAGAATTGCAGCCAGAAAGACCCGATGGCCATATTTGTAGGCGGAAAGCGATAGAGCGCCTGGAGACCCCTCATAGGAAACGCCCCCTATTGTTGTCGTGCCACTTTCATTATATGGATATAGTGCTTCGATCTCATAGCTATCGCCGTCCCAGTAACGGTGCATAATGGTGCCCCATCTATATCGCGAGACTGCAGAAGTCTGCGCACTGGATTTGATCACGCCCCAAAACATCTGAAGCTTATCCGCATATTCAGGATCTCTCACCGCAGTGATATCTGAAACCGATGTGTTTTCTTCATAGGGCGAAGTCCAGATCTCAGTGGAACTCCATAGAGGGACATCCTGGTGTAACAAATCCACCTCGGCATCGTAGCCGCTTCCAATGCCATAGAGGCTACCTCTTCCTATGTAGATGTCAGTTGTCGGATTGAGAAGATCGGGCAGAATGCTCCACGTGCGCCTGCCGTTATCGTAGTCGTAATAGTATATTCGATCCCAATCGCTATTGTTTAGCTTGCAGCAGATGACGCTGAACGGAGTGCCATAATACGATTCCCGAGTGCCTGCTACAAAGACTATGCTGTTATTGCCAGATTGACCGCTTGAGATTTCAGTTATCGTGTAGATGGTGTCCCCTGCACCGGACTGCCCCTGATCGGGATCGAAGTCCACCCGAGAGGTTACATCGCTTGAATTGATGCTGAACAGCCCGCCCATTCCCATGTTAATCGGAGAGCCGGAATTATACAGCAGGCTAATCTGACCGGCCCATGTACCGAAAAAGTCCATGGTGGTGGATCCATCTGACCAGTGAAGAGCAGGGGTGATGCCCTTATCGAACCCCGGGTGCGTCAGCGCCGTAGCGCTTTCAGTACCTAATGCAGACCAAGTCCCCGAGCTGGCGGCAAATCTGTACATGCCGCAATCAAAGCTCGGTGCGAGCACATCTCGAACAGTACCACCACTTGTATTTGGGTACAACTGCAGGTCGCGAATACTGTTGCCATAGAATTTATTTTCCAGATGCTCCCATTCATGCGTCCAATTTCCGCCGCTAAGTGTAGAAGTCAAATACCAAATCCCCTTATGATGCGTGCCATAGAAGAGGTGCATCTCATTGGCTGATATGTTTCCCTGAAGGTCCATGAGCACCGCGCGAGGCGTCCAGCGCATGAGGTCGGGAACCGTGTTGGGGCTGGAAGTACCCGTGATCTGCGTCAACGTCTGCACCTCCGTATCGTAGAAGAACATTCCATAGCCCAAGCACCCCAGCCATAGGTAATGATAGCCCGCGCCATGCGGTCTGCCGACCACGCGCAAGTCCCCCTTGCCCTCCATGAAATCGAATTCATCATCGTAGATTACTGTGGGGATGACCGATGGGCTGATGGGATCTTCATCGTGCAGGTCATGCGTAACAAAGACTGCGATTTTGCTTTGATCGGCCACATGGTCTCGATATTTCGCGATTAGGTATGTATAGACAGGCGTTGCCGCGTCCCACTGACTTATCCCATAGGCCTGTTCGATATAATCATCGCCGTCAATCATCGTGGCGAGATCCATATCATCAAAATCCGGGCTGCTGTAGCTGCCGCTTATGCGGTATAGTTTTATGTCCTCACCTGTTGAAGGATCCTCCTCCCCTATGACATACAGCGCATTCTTATCCTCCTTATCCCGATAAAAATGCTGGAAATCCCGCTCCTCATCAGGATCGCTGCCGTCAGCGCGGCTGAAGTTCGGGGGCTGAAGAGCGCCGTTCCAGCGGTAAAGCCCCGATGCTGGGCCGCCGAGTTCTGCATTGGCCTCCACGAATATGGCGAAGTATTTGTCCGTCGGTGGATCGGCATAGCTGCCGCTTTCATAGTGAAAGGCCACATCATGCACTAATGTGTAATCAAGGGGATCCGGTGGAGCAGGCCAACCTTGTGGCCTGTTCCATCCGGTCAGTGAGAAATTTCCGCCAGTGGCGCTCTGGTATAGAATTCCAAACATTCCGGTTCCCGCAATGACGTGTTCCGTGGTGGTGGGTCCTGAGGTCACGGTAATAGCGTCCACTCCGAAGAAGCCTTTGCCCGGCAGAAATTCCGTCCAGTCGTGATCCCAGGAATTCGACGTCCAACTGTTGCGGAACAGTCCCGTGCCCATGCTGGCCGCCCAGATCACCGGGTCTGCCCCGGTTTCAGCGGACGACAGCAATTGAATGTCCTCCACCACCCCGCCGTCCTGTTCGCCTCCGCCCAGGCGCGTCCAGGTCTGCGCTGGCAGAATTGATGGGTAATGGATTAGCAGCCCGATCAGGGCCAGAAGGCCCAGGGCCGCCCTGGGAATCGCGTTTCTCTCTTGCATGTTCGCCTCCATTTTTTGGTAAAGAAATAATTTGTTTTTAGGACACATGGTTAGGTGATTACCTGACGATGACCACCTTTAGCAATTGCTGCTGCCCGGCGGTCGTCAGGCGCAGCCAGTAAATCCCTGAAGGGTAATCCTGCCGGTTTAGACGGGTCATCTGTTCGCCGGCCGGTCGGTAGCGCTGCTCTAACAGAGCCACGCGCCGGCCCAGAAGATCGAAGAGTTCCAATTTCACTTCGCCTGCCTGCGGCAGGACATAGCGAATGATCCCCGCGGACTCGGACAAGCCGGCGGTTGGGCTGCTGGGCTGGAGTTGCGCGGCCGATGGGGGATTTCCTAATTGGCCGTTCCGTAGCACTCGCTGTGCGTAAATGTTAACGTTGTTGTTCTGGACGGTGTAATTTCGCCAGTCCTGCCAGGCGCAGATCGCCCCGTCCGCCCCATCCGAAGTGCTCCAGGGCCTGTCATAAGCCTGTCCGCCCAGCGCTGAAGGGCCTCCCAAGGCGACCTCGCTCCTCCAGAAGATGGTGCCGGAATTGCTCACGCGCCAGGCGGTCAAATGGGAGATTTCACGGATGTCGTAGGCTAGGAAGGCAATTACTCCGTCAGATGTCGGCGTGATACTTGTAAAAGTAGCACCGTAGTATTGGTTAACTGCTCCCAGGTGAATGCCGCTCGGGCCTAAAAGCTGCTCACCCGTCAGTGCATTGAAGCGGTAGAGGTGATAAAACCACAGATCAGGAATACCGCGGTGTTCCAGAACCGAAAGCCAGACCATGCCGTCGCCGGGGTGTCGAAGCAGTTCCTCAACATCATAGGAGACCGATATTTCCGTAATTCCCAGCCAGACCACGCGCCCCGGGTCCACCAGCCGAAAGCGCCACAGCTCCTGGCTCCCGATGCCCTGCGCAAAGGCCCACACGCCGCCTCCCATGCCATCGGGTACCCCATCCTTCACTCCGGGAGACCACATGATGCCAAAGTGGGGAGCCACTAGTTGCACGCCCTGACGGGTCCAAAGGGAATGGCCGGAAGGGTCAATATGCTGGCCGTAGAGGTAATAGTCGAAACCGGCCGGACGATTATCTACCCAAACATCTATAACCCCGCCGCGCCCATCAGCCACGATTTCCGGCCCGTTCTGGTTGCCAATAGCAGTGCACGCCGCCGCTCCATAATTGCCCCATATTCTCCTTCCATTGGCATCGAATTTCTGCACATAGGTGTCTATATTCAGCCATTCTTGCTGCACAGTCCAAGCCACGAAGAACCCTCCGGCTGAATCGCAGCAAACATCGGATAAGCTGATATCCTGTGAATCCGGCCAGACGGCGATGGGCATGCCGGTCGGTCCCCAGAGGCGGTTACCAAGGGAATCAAAGCGCTGGCCGTAAATGTCCTTCATGCCATTGCGAGAATCGCCGAATACGACTATTGCCCCTCCGAAGCCATCGGGCATGAGGTGAGCGGCATACCAACCGTATTGCCACTCCCCGTCAATCACGGGAATTCCATTTGCAGGCAAAAGTGGAACACCCAAAGGACCGACAACCTGGTATCGCACCTTGAAAGGAAATTCATAATTGACGCCCCAGCCCCAGACCGCAATTGTATTTCCATTAGGCAAGTGAAGCACTCTGACTGCCTGATCTGAAGTCGAATCCAGAGACACCGGCACCATGCCGCGGTAGGGGTCATTAAACCACTGGGCATGGGCAGGGCGGGCCAGGGCCAGCCCAAGCAGGGCGGCAAGGGTAAGGATCGTGGTTCGCATGGGGGCTCCCGGGTTTGTCACAGCTATAATATAACAAATAAATGAGCCTAATGCAAGCACTTTTTGAGAAATTTATAATTTTTCAAATGTCGCTATAGAAGGCAAAAATAGGGC